>APMI01002810.1_pt1 | contig 28495 bp, 18 predicted proteins | sample 667938 | NCBI WGS metagenome assembly APMI01 (sample SAMN01084076, study PRJNA167559) | wastewater metagenome | biome: Wastewater | place: Denmark: Ejby Moelle, Odense | collected 2011-11-28
CGTCATTGACGCGGTGATTTTCGCGGTCGGATGCCGGGGTGACGATCGGCGTGAAAACCAGTGGATCGAGGGAAAGTGTGCCAAAGCTGTTGCCGACCCCGGCCATCAGTCCCCCCGCTTCGCGTTCGATCACCCAGCCCACATAGTCGGGTAACTGCCAGTTCTCGACAGCGCCATTCGATGATAACCGGTTCACGCGATGGCCGAGAACATCGACCCAATAGAGCGCGTTTTCACGCGAAGACCAGTACGCGCCCTCGCCGAGCACGTCGCGGCGGTCGCGGGGAACAATGTGGAAATCGCTGCTCACTCGATACCTGTGGTCATCTGGTTTGGTGTCGCGCTTGCTAGCACGCGCTCGGGCCGGTAGGAATATGTATGATTTAATATTCCGAATGGAGAGACTGTGGGGCGGCTGCGAATTGGGCTGGTAGGACTGGGAAAGATCGCGCGCGACCAGCATTTGCCGGCGATTGCCGCCAATCCGGATTACGTCCTGTCCGCCATAGCGAGCCGCAATGCGACGCTGGACGGCGTTGCCAATTTTCCTTCGATCGAGGCGATGCTGGAAAGCGGCGTGACCCTCGATGCCGTTTCATTGTGCACGCCCCCGCGCGGCCGGTTCGAACAGGCGAAAGCTGCGATCGAGGCCGGTCTTCACGTCATGCTGGAAAAGCCGCCGGCCGCGGCGCTTTCGGACGGCGCGGCGCTCATTGCGCTGGCGCAGGATCGCGGTGTCACGCTGTTCGCGACCTGGCATTCGCGTGAAGCGGCAGGTGTCGAACCCGCGCGAGCATGGCTGGCGACCCGGCGGATCGACGCAGTGCGCATCGTCTGGAAGGAAGACATTCGCCGCTGGCATCCGGGGCAGGACTGGATTCTGGAAGCGGGCGGCTTCGGCGTGTTCGACCCTGGCATCAACGCCCTTTCCATCGCGACGCGTATTCTGCCCGACCCGCTGCGGCTTCAGTCTGCGACGATGACCGTGCCAGCGGGATGGCAGGGGCCGCTTGCAGCGCAACTGACGATGACCGCGGGCATGGTTCCGGTCTCCGCCGAATTCGATTTCCTGCAAACGGGCGAACAGAACTGGGACATCGAGGTCGACACAGACGCCGGAACCCTGTTGTTGTCGATGGGCGCCGCCGTGTTGCGATTACCGGACCAGGCGCCGCAGGTTGCGGACGATGCCGAATATCCCGGCCTTTACCGGCGGTTCTCCGAGTTGATCGGGCGCGGCGAAAGCGACGTCGATCTTGCGCCGCTGCAACTGGTTGCCGACGCCTTTCTGACCGGGGAACGAACGACGGGAGAGCCGTTTGCGTGGTAACCCGCGTCCACTGGAGAGTTTGACATGATCGTGCATTTGCTCCCGTTGATGGCCACGGCGGCACAAGTCACTGGATCGCCCGCCGTGCAGATTCCGGCGCCCGATCCGCGCAACTGGCCAACGCCCGTGATGGATACGGTTGCGCCGTCGCTGCCGAAATTGCGGCGTGGCGCTGTGCTGGTCGTGTCGAAGACCAACGGCTTTCGCGATCCGGAACAGATTGCGGCTGCGAAAAAAGTCCTGGTCGATCTGGTCGGCAAGCAGGGGCGTGACGTCTTCGAAACCGAAAATGCTGCGGTAATGAATTCACGTGATCTGTCGAAATTCTCGGTGATCGTACTCAATAGCACGAGCGGCAATATCTTCGACGATGCCCAGCGCGCCGCGTTCAGATCGTGGATAGAAAAGGGCGGGGGCGTCGTCCTGTTGCATGGTGCCGGCGGCGACCCGAAATATGATTGGAGCTGGTATCCCGAAACGCTGATCGGGGCGCAGTTCATTGGCCATACCGGCCGTCCGAAGCAGTTCCAGCAGGGGAAGATCGATGTGGTCGATCGCGCCAACCCCGCGACGCGAAAACTGCCGACGCAGTGGATTCGGACCGAAGAATGGTATTCCTTCGACCGTATTCCGGCTGGCAACGGCACGCGCATCCTGGCGACGCTCGACGAGAGCAGTTACGAACCGTTTCCGGAGCGCGTGCGCATGGGCAAGCTTCACCCGATCATCTGGACGCGCAGCATCGGCCGCGGCCGCGTGTTCTTCTCGGCACTCGGCCACAAGGCGGAAACCTATTCCGAGCCGCTACACCAGCAGATGATATCCGGAGCGATCTGCTGGGCCGCGCATGGCGTTGGACCTCGCTGCTAGTTCCTGATCGTAACCTTGCTGCCCCACAAGGCATAAAACAGAACGTAGAGCGCGCACGCCGTGGTCACCAGGAAACCCCAGTGCAATCCGTAAGTGTCGCCGATCTTGCCCTGTAGCGCGGCGAGCGCGCCGCCTGCGATCGACATGATCAGCAGGCCCGATCCTTCCTCGGTCAGCGGCCCCAGCCCGCGGATAGCCAGTGCGAAGATGGCGGGGAACATGATCGAAAGGCCCAGCCCGACGACGATCAGGCCGTACATGGCCACCGGTCCGGTTGCGAACACGGCGACCAGCGAGCCCGCGATTGCAATCAGCGCGAACAGGGCCAGCACGCGCTCCGGAGCGATCTTCTGCATCAATGCTGCGCCGGCGAACCGTCCGACCATCATTCCGCCCCAGAACAGCGTCAGATAAGTCGCCGCATTCTCCTGGGTCAGGTTGGCAACCTCCGGCTGCGAGGCGAAATTGATGAAATAACTCCCCACACCGATCTCCGCGAGCACGCACAGCGCGATGCCGACGCAGCCGAGGATCAGGTTGCGGTGGTTGAATAGCGAGAGCCCACGACGCGCCTCGGCCGAAACGCGGGAAGTCGCCGATCCGAGCGCAGGAAGCTTGGCGCGAGCAATCATGACGGCGAGGATCGCCAGCACGATCGCGACGATGAGATAAGGCAACTCGGTTGCCTGCGCGTCGGCGATCCGCTGCTCGGCGGTCAGCTGCGTACCATGTGCCGTGGTACCGGCGGTAGTCCGCGCAAGGATCAAATACTTGCCGAACAGGATCGCCAGCACGTCGCCGGTGGTGTTGAACGCCTGAACCAGGGTGAGGCGCCGTTCGGAGCTCTCCGGCGGGCCGATTACCGCGACATAGGGGTTTGCCGCGACCTGCAGCAGCGCGATGCCGCACGAGACGACGAACAGCGACGCGATGGTCACGAAGTACGAAATGAGCCAGGCCGCGAGGATCATCCCCAGCGACCCGACCGTCATGACCGAAAGGCCGACGGTCAGCGCTTGCTGGTAACCGATCCGTTCGATCAACTTGGCCGCCGGGATCGACGCGAGCAAATAGCCGATGAACCAGACGGACTCGATCAGCCCCGTCTGGAAATAGCTGAGTTCGAATACGCTGCGCAGGTGAGGCAACAGTGTGCCGTTAATGACGCTGATAAAGCCCCACATGAAGAACAGGGTAGCCAGCAACGCCAGCGCCGGACGATAGCTGTCGCCCGTGGCGATCTTTGCGCCCGACGTTCCCGCGACCGGTTCGTTCATGTCCTTCTCCTGACGTAGCGGCACGATTATGCCTCGATTATTTGTCTGATTATATATAGGGGGTGGCATGGTCAATCGGCTCCGGGACCGTTTTCCGGAGCTCACTGCTGGAGCCCTGAATGTCTGTTGCCCCCACGCCGAAACTCCGCAGCCGCGCCTGGTTCGACAACCCGGACAATGTGGACATGACGGCGCTCTATCTCGAGCGTTACCTGAACTATGGCCTGAGCCTGGAGGAACTGCGTTCGGGCAGACCCATCATCGGCATTGCCCAGACGGGATCCGACCTCAGCCCGTGCAACCGGCATCATCTTGTCCTTGCCGAACGCGTGCGGGAGGGGATCCGCGAGGCGGGCGGCATTGCCATCGAATTTCCGGTCCACCCGATCCAGGAAACGGGCAAGCGGCCGACGGCGGGGCTCGACCGAAACTTGGCATATCTGGGGCTGGTGGAGACGCTGTACGGCTATCCGCTCGATGGTGTCGTTCTGACGATCGGTTGCGACAAGACGACGCCCGCCTGTTTGATGGCGGCAGCGACGGTCAACATTCCGGCCATTGCGCTGTCGGTCGGCCCGATGCTCAACGGCTGGCACAAGGGTGAGCGCACGGGATCGGGTACGATCGTATGGAAAGCGCGTCAGATGCTGGCCGCTGGTGAAATCGACGATGCGGACTTCATCAGGCTGGTGGCGTCGTCGGCGCCCTCGACGGGCTATTGCAACACCATGGGTACGGCGACGACGATGAACTCGCTCGCCGAAGCACTCGGCATGTCGCTCCCTGGATCGGCAGCCATTCCCGCGCCGTATCGCGACCGGCAGGAATCGGCCTGGCGCACCGGCAAGCGTATTGTCGAGATGGTAGCCGAAGATCTGAAGCCGTCGGACATCATGACGCGCGACGCGTTCATGAATGCGATCGCGGTCAATTCCGCGATCGGCGGATCGACCAACGCACCCATCCATCTTGCAGCGCTCGCCCGGCATATCGGCGTCGAGTTGCCGCTGAAGACCTGGCAGGAACATGGTCTCGACGTGCCGTTGCTGGTCAACCTACAGCCCGCCGGCGAGTATCTCGGCGAAGATTACTACCGCGCGGGCGGCGTCCCTGCCGTCGTCGCCCAGTTGATGACGCATGGGCTGATCGCCGAAAATGCGGCGACCGTGAATGGAAAGACGATCGGCGACAATTGCCGTGACGTCGCGATCGAGGACGAGCGGGTCATCCGGCCATTCGCCGACCCGATCATGCGGGCCGCAGGGTTTCTCGTCCTTTCGGGTAACCTGTTCGACAGCGCGATCATGAAGACCAGTGTGATTTCGGACGACTTCCGCCAGCGGTTCCTGTCGAATCCCGAAGATCCGGATGCCTTCGAAGGCCCCGTCGCGGTGTTCGATGGCCCCGAGGACTATCACGCGCGGATCGACAGCCCGGACAACGGGATTACGGCCGAGACGCTGCTGGTGATGCGCGGTGCAGGCCCGATTGGATTCCCCGGCGCTGCGGAGGTCGTGAATATGCGCCCGCCCGCGCAGTTGATCATGGACGGCGTGCATGCGCTGCCGTGCATCGGTGATGGGCGGCAATCGGGTACCAGCGGCAGCCCGTCGATCCTCAATGCGTCGCCGGAGGCGGCTGCGGGAGGCGCGCTTGCGCTGTTGCGTACTGGAGACCGCGTGCGGATCGACCTGCGGCGGGGGACTGCGGACGTCCTGCTGGATGAAGCCGAATTGGCCCAGCGGCGGCGCGCGTTGGAGGGGGCGGGCGGCTACCAATACCCGCCGTCGCAAACCCCGTGGCAGGAAATACAGCGCAAAGTTACGGGGCAACTCGGCACCGGCGCCATTCTGGAGGGCGCCGACGCCTATCAGCGGATCGCGCAGACGCGTGGCCTTCCCCGCGACAATCACTGATCAGGCGATTTCGACGGGAAGCTAGTTTCCGCCCGGAAGTTCCATGTCGGCAAGCGCAAGGCCCAGCAATGCGGCCATGGTGTCGCGGGCTGCGTCTGCATCGCCCGCGAGGATCGCTTCCTGAACGCGCCAGTGGTCGGGCAGGGGGTCGCGGGGTAACCGGCGGCGCCGGTGCTTGAACTTGGTCGTCCAACGCACGGCGGCGCCAACGGTGCTGGCGAGTGCCGCCAGCGGTTCGTTGCGCGCGGCAACAAGGATGGCTCGGTGAAACCGCTGGTCGCCGTCGCGCCCGCGTTCGTCCGCGAGGCCATGTTTTTCCATCAGCGCCAGCGCGGCCGTCATCTCGGCGATATCCGCTTCGGAACGCCGCAATGCCGCGAATGCGGCGGCGGCCGGTTCGATCACACCGCGCAGTTCGAACAGGTCGACGACGAACTGGGTATCGGGTTCGCCTTCGAATGCCCATGCGAGGATATCGGGGTCCAGCAGATTCCAGCGCGCCCGCGGCGTAATGCGCGTGCCTGCTTTCGGCTTGCTCTCGACGAGACCTTTTGCTGCCAGGATGCCGAACCCTAGGGAGCAGGTACCGCTTAGACAATGCAGGACGGCTAGCCGAGCGGGATGAGCAGCGCTTCCCGCAATGTCACGGGGCCGAGCAGCCCGCATTCCAGCAACGGCGCATCGGCCGTGAAATGCTTCCATGTCGTAAAGGCAACACGCCCACCTGGCGGCTTGGGACGACCCTCCCGGTACCAGTCGGGCAGCGCAGTGATTCCGCCGTCCCAGCCGAACGCGTTGACCTTGTACTGATTCTCGGCCGGCAGGTGCTCATCGCCGATCAAGCGGTTGGGCCAAAGATTGGTGACATGAACCTCGAGCGTATTTTCGCCGGCCCGCAGTGTATCGGTCACGTCGAGGAGGAAGGGCGGCTTCCACAATGCGCCGAGCGGTTTGCCGTTGACGGTCACGCGCGCGATCACCTCGACACGTCCGAGATCGAGGTGGATGCGGCGATTGCTTCCGAGCGCTGCGGCGGGGACGGCAAACCTTGTTCGATATGTCGCGGTCCCCGAAAAATGCCGGACGCCGAAGTCGGTATGGCGGTGCAGCGATGTGAGCCGATCGAGCGTGATCTCCGCAGGCGCACCAAGGTCGGGCGGGAACCGGACTTGCCAGGGCCGCGAGAGAATTTGCGGCTGCGAGATAGCGGGAACATCGATCGCCCTGTCGCCCAGCATGTATCGCCCGGTCTGCCGGGCGAGTAAGCCGCCAGCCACGATCTCCGCGGAGGGAAGCGGATCGGGAACTGGCATGGGTTGCGCGGCGAGGCGAGCGACTGCGCTTTCGTCGAGCGCGGCTCGATGCAGCGTCAGCCCTGCGACATCGCCTTCGAACAATCGTGGACGCGTGATCGTCGCGTTGAGCAGCGCGTGCAGGATGAGCGATGTCGCCTTGCCGCTGGCGACCGCTTTGCCATTCAGGAAAAGCGTCAGGCGACCTGCGTCGCAGGCAACCGCCAGATGGCTCCAGCCGGCGATCGGAACCTGCGCCGTCAGTAACGGCCGATAGCTGTCGCCTGCATTCGCATAGACGATGACGCCGTTCCGGCCCGTCGAAATCCCCAGTGTCGCATGACCGCGGCCATAGATTTCAGCGCCGGCAGGTGGGTCGATCACGAAACTCGCGCCCGCCATCCCCAGCATTTCAAGGGTGCCGCCGCGCGCAAGCGCTGTCGCGCGTGCTGCGACGACCGGTGGGCGCGTGCTATCCGATGCGATCTCGGGGCTGATCGGCCACAATTCGGTCTCCGGCTTGATCCATGCCGAAACGGTGAAACGGCCTGCGGCATCCTCGCGTTTGGCAGCGGGGTAGGGCGTCGTCTGCAGCAGCGGCCCATCCGGCCCGCGCAATAGGGCAACGGCCTTGCCTGCCGCGGCTTTCCGGAAAATCACGAAGCAGGAACCCGCTTCGTCGAGCCGGAGCGCCACGCGCGTATAGCCGTCAAGTTCCTGATGTACGGGAAGCGCATGGCTTTCGCCGGTCATCGGATTCCAGCATTCCGGTACGCGACCGGTTACGCGAAAGCGGGCGACGACCGTTTCCGCACGGCGGCGCGCGTTCGATACGAAATAGATGTCGGCATCATCGGTGCGGCGGTGAATCCAGTGCAATGCTGCGTCCGCATATTGCGACGACAGTTCGACATCGCGCCCAAGCCCTGCCTCGGCTAACACCCGGTCGAGCGGAACGCCCCAGAACACCCGCCCCCGGCCATGGTCCCGCGCGGTCCGCGTCCTGCCATCGAGGTCGCCCCACAGGTCCGCCGCAAGCCGTTTCACCCGATCATCGCTGGCCGGGTAGTTGCCCAGACCGTGCGAATGTTCGACCGGTCCGCCGACCAGCCACATTCCCGCACGGACGAGATCGGAGATACGCGTCAGTGTTTCGGCGGTGATGCGCTTGTCGTCGGGCATCACGAGCACGCGGTATCGCACGCCGTCGGGCAGGACGATCTGGTTTCCCTCGATCCGCGTTCGCGTCATAAGCACGTCGGTATCGGCAACGTCATAGTCATGGCCGGAGGGCAGGGGCATCGCCAGCTTGGGACGTGCCCCGGACAGCGTCGCGGCCACCGGTTCCTCGACATGCACCGGACATTGCACGGGCGAATTCTCTCCCGCGTAATAAAGGATGTCGGCGACGAAATTTCCCTGGCTCAGCATGTGCTGGCATCGTGCGACATAGGACAGCCACGGCCCGGCTTCCTCGAACCAGGTGTTGGTCCGGTCGAAATGAAAGCCCCACGGCCCCATCGTCATTCCGGGTTTGGCTGTCGGATGGGGCTGCTGCGCGTATCGATGAAAGACGAAATGATTGAGGCCGAGCGAGTACATTTCGTCGCCCAGGCCCTTCATCGCGTAGGGGTGCTCCTGCCACCGCGACTGGGCCGGACGCCCGGTAAAGCTCTCTGCACCGACGAAGGTCTTGCCATGCACATGGGCGGTGGTTGCGGCCACTTTCACCGAATAGGCGGCGGCGCCCCCGCGCACCCAGAATTCGCCCATCAGCCCATCGACCTTGGACCCCGCCTGCTGGTCGTCGAACGGGCCATTGCCATAAGGTTCGGTGTACGAGAGCAGCCCGTGCTTCTGGCACAGGTCGTGGAAGCGGCCGAAATAAAGCTCTTCCATCAACAGCGCCTGCGTACGGCGGAAGTCCCACAGGAATCGCTCGGTGATTTCCGGGCTGCCGATGAACCGTCCGGTCATCGCCGGCATGTAGCTGGTCAGCGCATAGCCGCGCCGCGCCTGGAACTCGCGCGGCATGTCCGCGGTCCAGTTCTGCATGCCGGTTTCGTAACTGTCGATCAGGGCCCCGGCGAGCTTACGCTGGCCGAGGCGTTCGAGGGTCTGGAGCAATTCGCCGAAATAGGTGTCGAAATGGAAATCGAGCGCGCTCGCGCTCAATTTGTCGCATTCGAGGCCGATGCCGGCGTCCGACGCGGACAGGTTCTTGGCACCCGTCGCGGTATGGCCGAACCGCAGCACCGTCCACGCGCCCTCCGGTGGCGTCCAGCGAAGGCGGCCGTCGCGGTCCATGAACCGGCTGATGTCGATGACCTTGCCCGGGTCGACCGTTGCGGCGGAATCGGATGCGCCGGGCGTCTCGCCCTTGTTGGCATACCGGCCCCAGCCTGCCTTCGCTCCGATCTCGGGTGTCCGGGATTCGGCTGACAGCGACAGTTCCGACAAGCGGCAGGTGGCAGGTATGCCGATACGGAAGAAGCGCGCGCTGGCCGGGGCAAAATTCGCAACGATGGGCGGCGTCGTATGGAGTCGCCAGACAGGAACTGGTGCCGCGCCAAGCGGTCGCCATGCCTTTCCATCGTCCGATGCCTCGATCGTGAAGGCGGCAGACGGCGTGAAATTTGCGGTATCATCGATGGGTGCGGCGTGCAGGACCAGGGAGCGGGCGCGGTAAGGTGCCGCGAATTCGACGACCAGGCGCGATGACGTATCTTCCACCGTCACCTCGACGACGGAGGCAGAATCGCCATCGGTGATGAGGCGCGTCTCGACCGGATTGCCGTTCAACGTCGCGCGAACAATCTGTCCCCGCGCCGCTGCCCGTTCGCCGGGTAGCGCGGGATAAGCGACGACCATCGCATCGCGGTAATGATCGAGGCGGGTGAAGGGGCGGGGCAGGACGCTGTCGATCTTGCCGCTCTCGAATGTCGCTTCGCTCCAAACCAGCTGCTGCATCGAACGCTCGGGCGTTATCCAGGGACCGCCGCTCGACGACCAGCCGGGACAGTTGTGCAGGATGAACATCAGGCCTAGGCGATCGCATTCGGCAGCGGCGTGGCGGATCATCCGGACCCACTCGGAGCTGAGGGTCTTGGCCGGCCCCTGCGGAATCCCGCAGCCGACATCGAACATATGGACGCCGCCGACGCCGACCCGGTTTAGCGCTTCCAGGTCGCGCGTGATCCCGTCGGCGGTCACGTTTCCGTTCATCCAGTGCCACCAGGTGTGGGAACGGGCGTCTGGGCCGGGAGTCTGGAAGCGATCGAACAGTGCGCTGCCGGTCGCGGCGGACGCGCCGCCTGGCCAGCTCAGCGCAACCGCGAACGCACTTGCCGCGCCCGCCGCGAGAAACTCCCGACGCTCCAATGCCATCATCCTCTCCTTCGCCTCCGGGCGATATCGGATGTTTGATATAGTGATATGATACGATAATAAAGGTTGATCGTTACACGGCCGGTGCTAACCCGGCATCAAACCAGATCGGGATGAGGCGAGAGCGATGGGCAAGCTGAGAAGCGTCGGGCGTGGTGTGGCACTTGCGTTGGCTGTACTGGCCGTACGAGCAGTCGGTGCGGAGCCCGATGTTCCCCTGCAGCCCTATGTGATCGACCACGAAACTCGCGTCGATTCGCCTGCTGATGCGCGGTTCCTGCTCGACGGACCCGCCGGCAGTCACGGCTTCATTCGCGTTCAGGACGGGCATCTCTATCGTGGCGACGGCAAACGCTTTCGGTGCTGGGGCGTCAATATGACCGGATGGGCCAAGGGCGCGGCCGAAATCCCCGATCACAAGGCGGCGGAACTTTATGCGGCCGCGCTTGCGCGGAACGGCGTCAACTGCGTGCGGCTGCACTTCCTCGACCGGCCCGACACCGCGTTGCCGATTCGTAACGAGGGAGCGAACATCTCTCCGACTGCCGGGCCGTTCACACAGCCGCCGCGCGGTCTGATCAGGGGCGATCTGCCCGACAGCCAGCATTTCAATCCGGAGCAGCTCGATCATCTCGACTACTGGATCGCGCAGCTGAAGAAGAACGGCATCTACACCGATTTCAATCTGAACGTCGGTCGGCGCTTTACCGCGGGCGACGGCGTTCCCGATGCCGACCTGATCAGCCCTTACAAGGCCTTCACCTATTTCGGGCCTGAACTGATCGCGCTGCAAAAGGATTATGCCAAGCAGCTGCTCGGCCATCTCAATCCCTACACCGGCCTGCGCTATGCCGACGACCCCGCCGTAGCGATCGTCGAGGTCGTCAACGAGAACTCGTTGCTCGAATTCTGGGCGCGCAATTGGCTGCGCGGCGAGCGCAAGCCGGGCGCTGCCAATTACCAGCTCGACATGACGCCGCATTACCAGGCGTTGCTGGTGAAGATGTACAACGAATGGCTGGCGAAAAACCGCAAGCCGGCCGAAGTAGCGTCGCTGCGCAGCATGGCCGGTGTCGCCAGCGGCCAACCCATCCCCTTCATGCGGCGTGGCGACCATCCCGAGGCACCACGGCTGCGACTGGACGCCGAGATCGCGTTCATCACGCAGGTCGAGATCGACTTCCACGCCGACTTCAAGCGCTTCCTGCAACAGGAGGTCGGTGTGAAGGTGCCGATCATCCCGATGGCCGATCACACCTATTTCATGGCCAACCAGCCCCTGATGCGGACGTTGGTCAAGTCGGACATCCTCGACTCACACGTTTATTGGCAGCATCCGGCGATCTACGGCCATCGCAACGATCCGATGGTGAATTCGCCGGAAAAGGCGACGATCCTGAAACTCGCGCGCAGTGCCTATGCCGGCAAGCCGTTCACGGTGAGCGAAGTGAACCAGCCGTTCCCGAGCGATTACGGCGCGGAGATGATCCCGATCCTCGCGTCATATGCGTCGCTGCAGGATTGGGACGGGATCTTCTTCTATACGTTCGAAACCAAGATCGCGGGCCAGTGGACGCCGATGATCACCGACCATTTCGACATCACGCTCGACCCGGTGAAGATGGCACAGATGCCCGTCGGTGCGATGATCTTCCTGCGTGGCGACGTGGCGGCGGCGAAGACGGTGCTGACGCGGTCCTATTCGACCGACCAGATCAGCGAGGCCGCACGCCTGCCGCGCGGGGAAATGCCCTATTACACGCCGGGCTTCGACGTCCGCACGCCGCTGGTCCACGGATCGCGGGTTTCGTGCCTCGATTGCAAGCCAAGCCTTCCCGCGCCGCTGGGCCCTATGAACCCGATCGTATCGGACACGGGTGAACTCAGCTGGCTGACGAATGGCGGCAAGGACGGGCTGGTCAGCATCAATTCGCCGCGCAGCCAGGCGCTGGTCGGTTTCATCAACGCCAATCCGAATGTGGAGACACGCAACCTGTCGGCGGACATCAAGAACCACTTCGCGGCGATCACCTTGTCCTCGCTCGACGGAAAGCCGCTCAACCTGTCCAACCGCCTGTTGCTCACGACGACTGGCCGCGTGGATAACACCGGCCAGAAGTGGGACGAACGCGGCGCGAACCTGACGGTATGGGGAACCGCGCCTACCCTGATCGAGCCGATCATGGGCTATATCGCGCTAAAGGATCTGGAGGGTGCGATCGCAGTCTTCGCCCAGCCGCTCGATGGGTCGGCTCGTCCGATCGGCAAGGAAATCCAGGGCAAGATGATCGAGCCGGGCTGGGAAATTCCCATCGGCAAGCCGGCGACGACCAGCTACCTCATTCGCGTCGAACGCTGATAGACTAACGACAGCCCTGCGCGCGGATCACCGGAAACGCGGTCTTAGCCATGGTGGTATAGCCGGCGTCGTTCGGGTGGAGGTGATCCCCGATCTGCCAGCTCAGCCGCATCGTCGCGGGGTCGCCGGGTTCGCCCATTGCCGTGTCGAAATCGATCAGGCCGTCGAAACGTGCCCTGTTCGCGCGCATCCAGCCATTTACGGTCGCGCGCCGCTGCTCGCCCGCATCATCCGCATAAGCGGCGCCCTTGTAGGGCAGCAGTGTACCAAAAATCACTTTCAGCCCGCGCGACTTGGCGCGCGCGAGCAACTGTTCGTAAGCGGCGATCAGCTTTTCCGCGGGCGGCTGCCAATCGGCCGGGTTCCTGACCTTGCCGATGTCGTTAATCCCCTCGAGGATAACGACATGCGTCGCGCCCGGCACCGACAGTACGTCACGGTCGAAGCGCGACAATCCGTTGGGGCCACGTCCGCTACTCCACAGGCGATTGCCGCTGATCCCCGCATTGGACACGGCCCAGCACCGCGACTTCGGGTCGGTGGACAACAGGCGGGCAAGCTGGTCCGGCCAACTCATCGCACGCGAGGCACCGGCGCCCTCTGTAATCGAATCCCCGAATGTCACGACCACGTTCGTCATCCGTGCTCTGGTAACTTCGAGTGCGCTTACGATGCCGGATGCGCGAGCACGCGTCGATCCGGGCAACTCGACCTTTTCGGACACGTTACCCGCGGCGACATCGACCATCTGTGCGTGCGCGGGTGGGGCCGTTTCTTCCGGGAAGAAGATGCTGACCGCAAACCGTTCCCCAGCTTTTACGGGAAACGCCAGGGGATCGGAGAGCATCGGCGCGTGAGCCGGGACAAGCGCGTCTCCCGCGTTCGAGAGCGTCAGCGTGCGCAAGCTGCCGGAAACGGGTTTGCCCGCTGCGTCGAGGCGCATGATCGTGGCGGCCCCGATCCGCATGGCCGCGTCGGACAGTTCGTTCGAAAGGCGGATCCGGATCGTGCTGCCGCCGATCCGCGAATAGATTTCCTGGCGGACCGTCTCGTTGTTGAAGGGGCGGCCGAGACCTTCCTTGATCTTCGGCTCATAACCGATCGGCGGCGCGTCCCACCCCGGCACCCAGTGCTTCGTCGCTGGTGCTGCGCCGATCGTGCTGAGACCGAGAAGGGGCAGGAACAAGATGCGCTTCATTTGCGGTCTCCGCGTGCGAACGTGAACAAGGCGATACCGTGCGCGGCGATCTGGCCGTCCGCCCATTCGCCGCTGACAGGTGATGCTCCGGCAGGCGGGGCGAAGGGGCGGGGGACATTCCCGTGGTTGATGGCGATCAGGACGCGCTTCCCGGCTCCTGCGCGCTCGGCGATTTCGAGATCGGGATGGGTTCCGGTTACTATCGGCGCCACTTTCGCGTCGCTCAGAAGGTTTTCGGCAAGCTTCGACATTGAGACGGGATCGAGCCATGCGCCGACGTAAGTAATGCTGCCTCGCCCAACTTTGCGCTTCACGATTGCAGGTTTGCCATCTAGCCAGCCGCCCGCGTCTTTATATGTCGCGAGCGTGCCAACGTCGGGCGCAACGCCCTTCAGCGCCTCGGCCCAGATCGCCGCTTTTCCTTCGACAAGCCCCGTGACGCCGACCGGTTCATCGAGCGCATAGAATTGCTCGACCTCGGCGCCGAGGAGCTTTGCCAGCGGGCCCGGCTGGCGTTCCGGCCACAAGGCGTTGGCATCGTCCTTCATGCCTGAACGGGGACCGAGCACCAGCTTGCCACCGTTCCGGACGTAACGTTCCAGCGCGCGCGCCTGTGGTTCCGTCAGCACATTGAGATTGGGCGCGACGACCAGCGGATAGGCCGACAAGTCGGCGTCGGCGGAGAGGATTGCGACACCTTGCGACTGGATACGAAATGGCCGGTAGAATTCGGTGAATGCCTTGACGGGATCGAAGTCCCGATGGTGCCGTTGCAGGTCGATCGCCCACCGGCTGTCGTATGAAAAGATCATCGCGACCTTGGCGGCCGGCTGTGTATCGGCAAGCAGGGGCGCTGCCTTTACGAGATCGGCAGCAGTGCGGGCGATTTCGGGCTGGATCGGGTTGTAGGCTCCGTCCTGTCCCAGCACGGCGCCGTGATAGGTTTCCTGTCCGTTGGCCGCTGGACGCCACTGCCAGTAGAGTACGGCGTCTGCGCCGTGCGCGACGGCCTGCCACGCCATTTCACGGATCTGGCCGGGGTCGAGTGGGCGGTTTACCGGCACCCAGTCGACACGGCCGGGCTGCGTTTCCATCAGCCAGAAATTGCGCTGCTTGTATCCGCGCACCAGGTCGTGATTGGCACCGTTCGCGACCCAATCGGGGCGGCCATCGGGAATGTAATTGTCCCAAGATGCGATATCGAGGTCGCGGTGCAGGGCGAAATGGTCGAACCCGGCATTCCAGAACATCGTATTGGTCGTCACGAACATGCGCTTGTCGATCAGCGGGCGGATCGCCGATGCCTGAGTCTGGATATAGTCGGTCCAGGTTGCCGACGTGAAATGCTTGAAATCCAGCAACAGGCCGGGGTTCTGCTGCCCGGTCGCGCGCAATGGAACCTGGCCGAAATCGTTGTAGTGCTGGCTCCAATATTCGGTCGTCCAGCGGCGGTTGAGTTCGTCGATCGTGCCGTAGCGCTTTTCCAGAAACCGGTGCCATGCAGCGATGGATTCGTCATCGAACGACGGCGGCCCGATTTCATTGTCGATCTGCCAGCCGACGACCGCGGGATGGTGGCCGTAACGCCTGGCCATCTCAACGGCGATCGTCCGGCTGAATTCGCGATACCGCTGGCTGGCGAAGGAAAACTGTCGGCGCGCGCCGTGCCGAGCGCGTGTGCCGTCTTCGTCGATCCGCAGCACGTCCGGATATTTGCTCGTCATCCAGGCGGGAGGGGCGGCGGTCGGCGTTCCCAGCACGACCATCATGCCTTGTGCCTGTGCGGCGGCGATCGCGCGATCAAGCCATTCGAAATCGAACCGGTTCTCCGCAGGCTGCATCCGGCTCCAGGCGAATTCGCCGATGCGTACTGTGTTGAAACCCGTCGCGCGCATCATGGCGAGGTCGGTTTGCCAGCGCGCTTCTGGCCATTGCTCTGGATACCAAGCGACTCCGACAGCGATTGCCGGCCTGTCGGGGAAAGCGGTGGCACGCTGCGGGAAAGGTGCGGACGGCTCCGCACTTGCCGTTGTAACGCTGCCCGTCATGACGACTGCCGCAAGTGCCATCGAAAATGCGCGTATCGTCATCCACCCTCTCACTTATTGATCTTATGATATGCTTATATAGGTTTGCGTATCAAGGAGAGGATTGTTCGTCGGGAGCAGGCGGGTTGCCTGCAACGAGCATGAGCCGTTATGGTCGGGGGTAAGACGCCAACCCGATCGGAACATCCCGCGCCGGGCGATCGGAGGAAAAGAATGACGATGCAGTCGCGCCCCAATTTCAGCCGGTTTACGGATACGACACTTTCGAATGCCGACCAGGTCGCGCGTGCGATAGGCGGCGATATCCTGGCGGGCGTTTATCCCCCCGGGGCCAAATTACCTTCGGAAGCCGAGATGCTGGCTCGTTTCGGTGTTTCACGCACCGTTTTACGTGAAGCGTTCAAAACGCTGACCGCAAAAGGACTCATCGTGTCGCGCACGCGCGTAGGCACGGTCGTTCTCGATAACGCGTACTGGAATTTCTTCGACGCCGACATCCTGGCATGGAAAGTCGCACAGGGGTTCGATGCCAGTTTTGTCCGCGACGTGGCGGCGATCCGGATGGCGATCGAGCCTGCAGCGGCCGAGGCGGCTGCGGAGCATGCGACGGCAAAGGATATCGGCGAAATGCGCGCGTGTGTCGCGCGTATGTCCGAAGCGACCGGGAGCGCCAGCGACTTTGCCGACGCCGATCTCGATTTCCACAAGGCGATTGGCCAGGCGTCAGGCAACGTACTGATGCGTTCGCTCGCAGCCGTCATCGAAACCGCATTGCTCGCATCGTTCCGGCTGAGTTCGCCGGTGCGCGAGGCGGATGTCCATGATGAAAGTGTGCGCGGACATGCGAACATCGTCGATGCGATCGAGGCGGGCGACGGTGCCGCTGCAGGCCAAGCCATGCGGGCCATCATCACGCACGGGTTCGATCGCCTCGAACGTGCGACGCTGCCGCGGTCGCGAAAAGCGCAGAAATAGCGTTGCGGCGATAAATAATATTATTATAAGATGACGAAAATGGCGTGAGCCCTTGCGGCTCCGGTAATTTCGAGAGGGATGCTATGACGGGCTTGAAGTCGGCCGAGGTTTCGCGTCGCGAATTTGTGCATTGTGCGGCCTGCGCGACAGCGGCGACGTCGCTGGCCATTCCGGGCGCTGCGGTTGCCGCCGGCACGCCTGCACTGGCTGGTAAAGAGGCGATGCACGAATTCGCGTACGGCGCAGTCAAGCTGACCGGCGGACCGATCAAGCAACAGTTCGATCACATCCATGCGCACTATCTGGCACTCGACAACGACCGCGTACTCAAGGTGTTTCGCGAAAATGCCGGTTTGCCGGCGCCGGGTCCGAATATGGGCGGATGGTATGACCAGGACGGTTTCGTGCCCGGACTTACGCTCGGCCAGTACATCTCGGGCCTTGCGCGCCTCGGTGCGGCGACAGGCGACAAGCAATGCCATGACAAGGTCGCGGCGCTGGTTGACGGTTTCGGCAAGGCATTCGTCGCGGGGAGCAATCCCTATGCCGGTCCCAAGGCGCAGGCGCAGTGGGCGGCCTATGTGATGGACAAATATGTCGTCGGCATGATCGACGCCTATCGGTTGAGCGGGGTCGAGCAGGCCAAGACGCTGTTGCCCATCATCATCGAGAAATGTCGCCCCTACATCTCGCCGGTGTCGCGCGACCGTATCGGCAAGGTGAACCCGCCGTACGACGAAACCTATGTCATTTCGGAAAACCTGTTCCACGTCGCCGACATTACGGGTGACGAGAAGTACCGGCAGATGGCGATCCACTATCTGCTCGACAAGGAATGGTTCGATCCGCTGGCGGCGGGACAGGACGTGCTGCCCGAGAAGCACGCGTACAGCCACACGATCGCCCTGTCGTCGGGCGCGCAGGCTTACCTGCATCTCGGCAATGACAAGTACCGCAAGGCGCTGGTAAACGCGTGGAAGTATATGGAGCCGCAGCGCTTCGCATCGGGCGGCTGGGGCCCTGAAGAGCAGTTCGTGCATCTTCACCAAGGCAAGCTCGCGGCGAGTCTTAAGAGCAGCAAGGCGCATTTCGAAACGCCTTGCGGCGCTTTTGCCGACCTGAAACTGGCGCGCTACCTCGTGCGTTTCACTGGCGAGCCGCAATATGGCGACGGACTAGAGCGCACGCTGTACAACACGATGCTGGCGACGCGTCTACCCGATAGCGACGGCGGCTATCCCTATTATTCGGATTACGGTTCTGCTGGCGAGAAGCGCTATTACCACCAGAAATGGCCGTGCTGTTCGGGCACTCTGGTGCAGGGCGTCGCCGATTATGTGCTGAACGTCTATTTCCACGACGATAACAACCTGATGGTCAACATGTACACGCCGTCGGAAGTCACCTGGACACGCCCGGGCGGCTCGGTCGAGGTGGTGCAGGAAACCGGCTATCCGGCGACGGACACCGTGCGGCTCAAGGTGCGCAAGGCCGGCAATGGCCGCTTCGGCATGAAGCTTCGCATTCCTGCATGGAGCAGGGGTGCGACGCTGAGGGTCAATGGCGCTGAACAGCGGGTGACCCCGGGAACGCTCGCCACGGTGACGCGGACCTGGAAAGCGGGAGACACGGTCGAACTGACCATTCCGCAGCCGCTGCGCACGCTGCCTATCGACGACCAGAACCCGAACCTTGTCGCCGTTATGCGCGGACCTGTCATGTATGTTGGCATCAATCCTTGGGACGGTGTCGACCAGCAGGCTATCCCGCTGCCCGGCGCGCTCGAGCCGATGCCGAACAGCGATGTGGCCTACCGAGCAAAGGTCGGCGACCGGAACCTCGTGTTCATCCCGTATTTCAACGTCGATACCGAGCGGTCTGCGACTTATTTCAAGACCGCCTGATGCGGCGGTTCGAGGGCAAGTGCCTGGTGATCAGCGGCGGCAACAAGGGCATCGGCCTCGCCATCGCCGATCGCTTTGCGAGCGAAGGTGCCAATGTCGTGATCGGCGCGATCGAGACCGATCAGTCGGCCGCAACGAATGCACTTGCCCGGCATGACGTTGGCGTCGTCACTCAGCAATGCGATGTGACCAAGGCCAGTGATGTGCGTGCGCTGTATGATGCCGCCGAGCAGTTCGGCGGCGTCGATGTCGCCGTCCAGAACGCGGGTGTCATCACGATCGCCAAGGTCGAGAATCTGACCGAGCGGGAGTGGGACCTGAACTTGTCGGTCAACACCAAGGGCGCGTTCCTCTGCTGTCAGGAAGCGATCCGACGGCTACGCGCGAAAAACAAGCCAGGACGGCTTATCAATACCGCATCCGGCCAGGCGCGCGACGGGTTCATCTACACTCCACACTATGCGGCGTCGAAGTTTGGCGTGGTCGGTTTGACTCAAAGTCTTGCCAAGGAAGTCGCGGCCCAAGGCATCACGGTCAACGCGATTTGCCCCGGGATCATCCACACCGACATGTGGGATTACAACGACCGCGAGTGGGGCAGGCTGATGGGCGATTACGCCCCCGGCGAACTGATGGCCGAATGGGTCGAAGGCATTCCGATGAAACGCGCAGGGAAGGGCGGCGACGTCGCATCGCTCGTCGCCTTTCTCGCCAGCGACGATGCAAGCTATATCACCGGCCAGACGATCAATGTCGATGGCGGGTTGATCATGTCCTGATGGGGATTTCTGTGACCGAACCGCGCATCTACGCCACTTACTGGATCGAAACCGCCTTCCCGCTTCAGCAGGCGGCGGCAACGATGGCGGGCGAGCAATCGACCGGCACCTTCGTCCGGGTACCCGGAGAGACCGACGAATTGCGCGAGGCGCATGCTGCGCGGGTCGAGGAACTGACCGAGTTGGGCGAAGTGGCTGCGCCGTCGCTTCCAGGATCAGGGCCGCCGAAATCGGGCGATACGACCCGCCGTGCGGCGCGCGTTGTCCTGTCCTGGCCGATATCGAACATGGGGCTGTCGCTTCCCAATCTGCTCGCGACGATCAACGGTAACCTGAGCGAGTTGAAGGCGTTCTCGGGCCTTCGTCTGCTCGACGTGAAACTGCCGCCCGAATTCCTCACCAGATATCAGGGGCCGCAGTTTGCGGTCGAGGGGACGCGAAAGCTGGCCGGTGTCTACGGCCGCCCGATCATCGGCACGATCATCAAGCCGAGTGTCGGTCTTTCGCCCGAGGCCACAGCCGAGCAGGTGCGCGGGCTGGTGGAAGCTGGCATCGATTTCATCAAGGATGACGAACTTCAGGCCGACGGGCCTCATTGCCCATTCGACGCGCGTATCTCAGCCGTGATGCGCGTGATCAACGATCATGCCGATAAGACCGGCAAGAAAGTGATGTTCGCGGCCAACCTGACCGGCGAGATCGACGAGATGCTCGCCCGCCACGACCATGTAATGGCCGAAGGTGGCACTTGCATCATGGCGAGTATGAACTCGATCGGCCTGCCAGCGATGAAGGTGCTGCGTGCGCATAGCCAACTGCCGATCCATGGCCACCGCAACGGCTGGGGCATGCTTGGCCGCTCGCCCGCAATCGGCATGAGCTATGTCGCATTCCAGAAACTGTGGCGCCTCGCGGGGATCGACCACACGCACGTGAACGGCATCGACAACAAGTTCTGCGAGACGAACGAGAGCGTGATCGCCTCTGCACGCGAGTGCCTGACACCGATGTTCGATCCGCCGAACAAGGGGTGTGAGATCATGCCCGTGTTCTCCTCGGGCCAATCGGCGCGGCAGGCAGCGCCGACGTTTGCCGCACTCGGATCGGTCGATTGCATGTTTGCTGCAGGCGGCGGGATCATGGCGCACCCGGGCGGCCCGGCCGCAGGCGTGGTTGCCCTGCGCCAGGCATGGGATGCTGCGGTAGCGGGAGTTCCCGTGGAACAGGCCGCAAAGGATGCGCCTGAACTGAAGGCTGCGCTCGGGGCCTTTGGCGGGTGAGCCTGCTTTACGCATTCTACGGCGACGATTTTACGGGTTCGACCGACGCGCTGGAGCAGCTTGCGGAAGGTGGCGTCCCGGCGGTGCTATTTCTTCGCACACCCGATGCTGCACTCCGAGCGCGGTTTCGGGACGTCCGTGCGATCGGCATCGCGGGCGACAGCCGTAGCCGGTCGCCCGAATGGATGAATGCACATTTGCCTGCGGCCTATGCTGCGCTCGGCGATGCGGCGATCGTGCATTACAAGACCTGCTCGACCTTCGACAGTAGCCCGCAAACCGGGTCGATCGGCCGCGCGATCGATCTGGGCATCGCAAGCTTCGGCGGACCAGCCGCGATCGTCGTCGGGGCGCCGCACCTGAGGCGCTATGTCGCGTTCGGCAATCTGTTCGCGGCAGCGGGGGAATCCGTTTTTCGCATCGACCGCCACCCGACCATGTCGCGTCATCCTGTCACGCCGATGCACGAGGCAGACCTGATCCGACACCTTGCGAACCAGACCAGTGCAAATATTACCCTTATTTCTCTGGAAGACATCCATGCCGGGCGGGCAGGGGCGGTCTTCGATCGGGCGCAGACCGGTGCTGCGCTGTTCGATGGAATTACGATGGGCGATCTTGCCGTGGCGGGAGCGGTCCTGCACTCGCGGGCGGTGCGCTTTGCCGCTGGAAGTTCCGGCGTGACGCGCGCGTTGGTAATCACATGGCAGGCAGAGGGGCAGATCGAGAAGCGCACGGTCGACGTGCGGGCGTCGGAAGTGGATCGCTTACTGGTGGTCAGCGGCAGCTGCTCGCCGGCGACCGCACGCCAGATCGAACGCGGCGTCGGCGAAGGATATTTGCCCGCGAAGGCGGATGTCGGCGCTCTGCTGCGCGGTGAAACTGCCGAAGAAGCCCGGCTAGTCGATACGGCGATCTCGGCACTCGGCGCGGGAGGGCGAAGCGTCATCCATTCAGCCGAGGGGCCGCTCGGAGATGCTGCGCCCGCAGCGGGCGACAAGCTGGGCGCGGCGCTTGGCCGCGTGACCGCACAAATAGTCCGGCAAACGGGGATCAAACGCCTGCTGTTCGCGGGCGGCGACACATCCAGCCATGGCGTCGCACAACTGGGGATCGATGCCTTGACCTGGGCCGCACCGATCGAGACCGGCGCTCCGCTGGTTCGCGCGAATGCTGAAGACCCCGCGTTCGATGGACTCGAACTCGTTCTGAAGGGCGGGCAAATGGGCGGCGATGATTTCTTCGAGACGGTTCGCCGCGGCGGTTAGCGTTTCTGTTTCTGTAGCACGGCAACGCCTTCCGCTGCCAGTGTGACATTGCCGACACGCTTGTCCGTCAGCACGTCGGTCATTGTTTCGGGCAGTGCGACCGTCCGTGCCTCGCGGCTATGGTTCACCAATATGACGAGCGAACGCCCGCTGCCCTCGCGCGTCATCAGTTCGACGTCCGCGGGTACGGCAAAGTCGCGCGCGATATCGGCACCCTTGAGCGCTGAATCGATCAGTCCCTTCATCACGGCATCATCGACCAGCGCACCGATGTAAGTGATGCGGCCTTTGCCGATTTTTCGCGTGATCGCAGCCGGCTTGCCGTCGAGCCAGCCGTTCGCCTTGCCATAAGTGAGCAACGTTTCGACATCGGAAGCCTGTGCCGACAATTGTTCAGCCCATATCGTCGCTTTGCCATTGCCGACCGAAACCGGTTCATCGAGCGCGTAGAATTGTTCCACCTGACCGCCGAGCAGTTCGGCCAGCGGCCCCGGCTGGCGCTTGGTGTCGAGCCGGTTGAATTCGTCCTTCATTCCCGACCGCGGCCCGAGGACCAGGTGCCCGCCGCCGCGTACATAATCCGCAAGGCGTTTTGCCATCGCGTCGGGGATTACATTGAGGCTGGGCGCCACAACCAACTTGTAGCGATCGAGCGGTGCTGCGGCCGCTTCGACGATGTCGACCGCACCGAGTGCGTCCTTGAGCGGCTGGTAATAGTCGAGCAGCACCTCGATCTGATCGTAATCCTTGTGGTGGAGCTGGAAATCGATTGCCCAGCGGCTCGGATAATCCTGCAGGATCGCAACAGGCGAGATCGGCGTCGTTCCCGCCAGGACCGCGGAAGCCTTGGCGAAATCGCGGCCGATCTGCTGGACTTCACCATATATGGGGAGGGGCTTTCCGTCAGGGCCGACGACCGATCCATGCATCGTCTCCTGCCCATTCAACGCGTTACGCCACTGCCAGTAGAGAACGGCATCCGCACCATGGCCGATCGCCTGCCAGGCAAGCGCGCGTGTTTCGCCGGGGTACAGGATATTGCTGACCGGCGCCCAGTTCACGAAGCCCGGCTGCGTTTCCATCACCCAGAAATTCTTGCGCTTCCACCCACGCACCAGGTCGTGGGTCGCACCGGCGCGATAGGGCTTCAGATGACCCATGCCGACATATTCGTCCCAGGACGTCACATCCAGGTCGCGGTTCATCTCGTACCGGTCGAAGCGATTGGCCCAGCCGAGGCCGCCGAAGTTGATCGTGATGAACTGCTTGTCGCCAACGACTGCACGGACCGCATCGATCTGGTTCTTGTGAAACGCGCGCCATTGCGACGTGATGAAGCGTTTGAGTTCCAGCATCCAGCCGGGATTGGCCTTGTCGTTGTTGAACGGCACCTGATCCCAGGCGGTGTAAGTCTGCGACCAATAGGCCGTGGTCCATGCTTCGTTGAGCTTGTCGAGCGTACCATAGCGCTCCTTGAGCCAGGCAATCCATGCGGCGCGAGCCTCCGGATCATAGCTTTCGTCCGTCGGCTCGTTGCCGATCTGCCAGCCGATGACATTGGGTTCGTTCTTCAGCGCGCGCGCCATCTGGGTCACGACATCACGAGCGAATACGCGATAGCGGGCCGATGAGATCGAGAACTGGCGACGGCCCCCGTGGCCCAGCTTCTTGCCGGTGCCGTCGATCTGCAGCGTATCGGGGTATTTCTGCGTCATCCAGGCCGGTGGCGTATCGGTCGGCGTGCCGACCACGACCTTGATGTCGTATTTTGCGGCAAGGCGAACGGCGCGGATGAGCCAGTCCATGTCGTACTTACCCTCGGTCGGCTCCATGCGGCTCCACGCATATTCGCCGATGCGCACGACGTTGGCGCCGTGCTCCTTCATCAGGCGCAGGTCCTGGTCCCAGGCGCTTTCTGGCCATTGTTCCGGATACCATGCCGAACCGAGCCACAGTTTTTGATGCGCCACGGCGGCTGCAGCCGGTGAGGCCATGGTGTTCTGAGCGAGGCCAGGTGCAGCCGCTCCTGCGAGAAGCGTCGCGATGATAAATCGAGTGGAGAGTTTCTTCACGATGCTACCTTTTCTGCGTCGTCGAGAACGAGCGCCCAGTCGTTGCCCGGCGCAGCCGTCCCCGGTGGTGTGAACAGCCGCTCGCCGCGGTTGGCGAACGTACCGATGAATTGGGTTTGTCCAGTGCGCGGATCGAACCATTCGGCGCGGACCTGCTTTCCGCTGATCTTGCCCATCTGCACCCGGAACGACTTGCCGGTGTAGCTGTAGGCGATGGCATAGCTGGCGCCGCGTGTGGCCGCGACGCGGTCGTATCGGGTGCCATTGCCGAGGATGAGCGATTGATCGGGGACGCGCTCGAGAAACGGCCGCGACAGCATCAGCTCCTTCAGGTGGTGCATCTGCTGCGCGCCCGGCGCATTCACCGAGTCCTGCCAGGACAGCGCAGGCCAATAGGCATTGGCGACCCCGCCGCGTGTGAAGAACTGCATCACGCTATTTTCGCCATAGGTATGGCCGAATGCACCGGCCAGAACCGACCACCAGGCATAACGGCGCACATCAGCTGCCTGCCATCGCGGCTCGGGCACCATATCTAGGCCATGCGGAATGTTCTCATAGCTAGGCTCGCCGTCGATGGTTGGCTTGGCGGGCGTTCGTGACAGGTCATCGACAGTGTAGACCCAATTGTCCTCGCCGCGCGCGAACAGCATCGTGTCCTGCGCGTAGTCCATGTGCCCCGACTGATACATGTTGAAGTCGAGCCAGGACGCCTTGTGGAAGAACCACGATGAACTCGCCCGTCCGGCAGGATGATAGGTCATCAGGTGGTTATGATCGATCGATTTGATCGTCGAGCCGAGCGCATCCCAGGTCTTCAGCGCCAGTTCCGCATAGCGGTCGCCCCCGTTGAGCCAGACGATGTTGGGTTTGTCCTTGTAGCGTTCGGCGATGAAGCGGCCGATGACCGGCGCGGTGTCGGGGTTGAGCAGGCGATAGTCCTGCAGATTTCCCCAGACCGGCACCAACGCCAGATACAGTCCGTGCGCAGCTGCGCGGTCGATCACCCAGTCGAGATGGTCCCAATAATCATATTCACCGGGCTTGGCCGGATCATTGCCGGGCGTGACGCGCGGACGTGTCAGGTCGCCGTCGACGAGAGCCGGACCCGCAATCGGGCTGGCCATCTGCGGCTGGTGCAGCACCATTACCTGGATGACATTGTATCCTTGGCGCTCGCGCGTTGCGAAGTAGCGTTCGGTCTCTTCGCGGTTGAGTTTGCCGAGCAGCAGCCAGCCGGTGTCGCCCAGCCAAAAAAACGGTTTTCCCCCAGCTTCGAGGTAGCGCCCATTGGCCGACACGGTCAGGCGCGGCGTGCGTTCCTGCGCGTGTGCCGGAGCCAACGCGCCGAGGAGCGCTAGACTGGCAACGGCGCCCCTCAGCCAACGCATTCCGTTCCTCCCCCTCTCCAAAATGCCGTCAGGCAGCGGTTGGTGGCGCCTTGTGGTCAAAGCCCTTCGTGCAATCGATGAACGCGAAGATTACTGCCGCGATCAGCACCATCGCCGCGACGCCCTGCAGCGGCAGGTTGTAGTTGCCCGTAGCGGCGACGACGTATCCGAACGCGACCGAGCAGACGAAGCCGCCGAGATTGCCCGCGGTGTTCATCACGCCGCTGGCCGTCCCGCCGAACCGGCCGCCGATCGCCATGCACATCGCCCAGGCGGCAGGCAGCATCAGGTCCATGATCATGAAAGCCATGCCGGCAAGCACGACGACAGCGATCTTGCCGGTGACAAGGCTCATCGCGATCAGCAGGACCGCAGTCAGCGTCAGGCAGATGCTCGCGATCAGGCGATAGGCGTTTCGGATGCCGATGCGTTCGGACAGCCGGTCGCACAGCATGCCGCCAGCCAGGTTGCCGACGATGCCGAGCAGGAACGGGATCGATCCGTAAAGGCCCATTTCCTCGACAGTGAATCCGGCTCCCTTGACCATCCAGGTCGGAAACCAGCCAAAGAAGAACCAGCTTCCGAACGCGTAGAAAAGGTAAGCGACCGCAATCAGCCAGAGTTGCGGCAGGCCCAGGAGTTTCTTCCAGGGCGTGCCCGCATGGCTGCTGGTGTCTTCGCCGATCTCGATCACTTCCTCCGAGGTGATCCCGGGCTGGTCGGCGGGCCGATCACGGAACCATTGCCGCCAGAAAATTACCCAGACGAAGCCCAAGGCGCCGAGGACGATGAACACGCCGCGCCAGCCGAGATAGGCGTTGGCGGGGACCAGCAACAATGGGGCGAGAGCGCCCCCGAACCGGCTCGCTGCCCAGATCACGCCCTGTCCGCGCGCACGTTCGCGCGCGGGAAGCCAGCGATACAGGACGCCGGTCATATTGGGGTAGGCACCCGCCGCGCCGAGGCCGAACAGGAACCGCGCGCCGGCGAGTTGCCAAACGTTGCGGCAGGCGGCGGTGATCGCCGTGAAGAAAGACCACCACAGCGTGATCCGCGTCAGTTCCTTGCGATAACCGTGCTTGTCGCCCATCGCGCCCGACGGGATTTCGAACACGGCATAGGCGATCACATAAGCGCTGAGCACCCAACCCCATTCGGCGGGGCTAATGTTGAGATCCTTCTGGATCGTCGGCCCGGTGACAGCGATCGCGAGCCGATCGATGAACGTGATGACCGACAGTGCGGCCAGGAAACCGAGGACGATCCGGCGCTTTTTCACTTGGCGAGGCCCGCGAGCACGTCGCGCACGCGCTCGATGCCGAGTTCGGGGCTGGACAGCACCGGCGCGGCGACCGCGCCTTCGGGCAACGCGGCGACAACGCGGGCCATCGATGCCTGGGCGAGGACGATAACGTCCATGCCCTTCATCGCGTCGGTCAGGGCCTCGCTGACGATCCGATCGTGCGTAGCGCCGTCGCCGGCCATGACCGCTGCGAATGCGCCATCGCAGACGTGTTCGACGATCTCGACATCCTTGCGCTGCTCTTTGGCGACGAGGCGGATCAGGTCTGCTGTCGGCTTGAGCGTGGTCGACAAGGTGGCAACGACACCGATGCGCTGTCCCATCGCCACGGCTTTCTCGGCCATGGGGCGGTCGACGCGCAGCACCGGCTGTTCGTAAAGTTCGGCCGCCATATCGACCGCGCGCCCGATCGACGAGCAGGTCACGAGTGCGATGTCACACCCCGCGTCGAAGGTAGAACCGACCAGCCGGATCACTTGGCGCATGGTCGCCTTTTGAAGATGCCCGGCGGCAATCGTATTCTTTATGGTGCTTTCGTCGACGAAATGGAGAATCCTGACGTCGGGAATGACACGCGCGGCGATCTCGTTGAAGATTGGAGCGAGCACGGGTGAATTATGGATGAGACCGAGCGTGGCCATGGTCATTTCTCTCCGGATTTTCTGAAATCGTAGTTCCCGGCACCTACCTCGAAACTGAGCAGCGTGCCGTCGTCTTTGATGTTTCGTGCGGTGTCTAGGCCGGCCCATTCGCCGGCGGGCAGTTCCACCTCGGCAACGGTGTTGGCGGGAATGCTGCATGCGAACCGTGTCAGCCCGTTGGCATTGCCGTCGGTTTCGGCCGTGATTGGACCGACGACAGAGTCATAACGTGCGCTCACGCGGCCGATCGCCGGATACCATAGCGGGCGGGCAGCGATGCGGCGAAATCCCGGAGCGGCGGGCGCGATGCCGGCAAGGCGGCGGTAGAAAAACCCGACGATGGCACCGAAGGCGTAGTGGTTGTAGCTGTTCATCGACAGGTCGCCGGTGTCGCCGTTCCAGCGTTCCCACATCGTCGTCGCGCCTTGGGCGGGCATATAGCCCCAGCTCGGATAGCCGGTCTGGAGCAGCAGGCCTGCGACTTCATCGTGGCATCCGGCATCGGCGAGGACGTCGAGAATATACGGCGTGCCGAGGAAACCGGTGGAGAGCTTCATGCCCCGCGCACGGATGTCTTTCGCCAGCACTTCGGCAGCGGCGTCCCGGCGATCTTCGGGCACCAGACCCATGAACAATGAGAGGACCTGGCTGCACTGACTTCCATTGCCGGCGGTGCCATCGGCCGCGACAAACTCGGCGGTGAACGCCTCGCCGATTTTCGCCCGAAGCGCGCGCCATTCTCTCGCATCGCGCCCGGTGGCCTCGGCCATCTCCGCCATCAGTTCGGCGCACCATGCCCAATATGCGGTCGCGCACAGCACGCGCGGGGTGGTCTCGTCGTCGGGCTTGATGGCGTCGACCGAAAGCCAGTCGCCAAGGTCCAGCCCGCGATCGTTGCGCCAGACGCCATCGGGATTGGTCCGCGCGACATAGGCCATCCAGCCCATCATTGCGTCCCAGTTCTCGTCGATCGCGGCGGTGTCGCCGTAACGCTGCCAGAGTTGCCACGGCAGGATGATCCCGGCCTCGCTCCACCCGGCAGTGACGACATCGGGGAAGGAAAGGGGCTGCGGCACCACGATCGGATAGGCACCGTCGGGTCGCTGTGCCGCGCGGGCCTCGAGCAGAAAGCGGCGGATGAAAGGATCGACCTCCATGTTGAACGCGGCGGCGTCCATGAAGACCTGGATATCGCCCATCCACCC
>APMI01008297.1_pt1 | contig 28488 bp, 21 predicted proteins | sample 667938 | NCBI WGS metagenome assembly APMI01 (sample SAMN01084076, study PRJNA167559) | wastewater metagenome | biome: Wastewater | place: Denmark: Ejby Moelle, Odense | collected 2011-11-28
TTAAATTCTTGAAGAAGTACTTCTTTATCTTTTCTTTCTTTTTCTATTACTACCAAATCTTGTTTCTGTCTATTAAGAAGAGCATCCTTTTCTTTTACAGATTTTTGCTTCTGATTGATAGAAGTTTTTATTTGATTGGCTTTGTCAGAGATTTCGGCCGCTTTTTTATCTTGATATTCGCCGTATTGTTTGATGTATTGTACTCTTCTGATAGCTTCTCCTAGGTTTTTAGAAGAAAGTACGAAGGTTACTTTATTTTGAACACCTTTGTTTTTATAGGCTTTCACCAGAATGTCTGCATAGTCTTTTCTAAGTACTTTCAGTTCTCTGTTAAACTTATTAATTTCTAATTGACGTTTGTAGATGTCATCTTCTATAAATCTTTTTTCTTTTTGAGTATTGTTTACTACTTTTTCTCTCAGAGTAATTTTTTGGTTTACACTCGCAAGGTATGCCAAGGAAAGTTTGGTTTCGCCTTTTGCTTTTGCTAGTTCTGCGTTAATATTGGCAATCTGTTTCTTCAGTTCGGCATTTTGTTTTTGTAATTGCTCTTTTCTGTTTTCTGGTTGTTGAGAAAAGGCAAATCCGAACAATAATAGTCCTAAAAATAAACTCAGTTTTCTATGCATCATTTAATTATGGTCTTTGTATAATTAGCAGGAATGGAAAAAGGTGTTTCCATCTTCAAAAAATCAAATTTCGTATTTTCTATTAAAATTTGTTGCGTTTTTTGTCCTTTTATAATTATTTTAACATTTTTTGGGAGTTTTTGTGAACCTATATTTTCGAAATTTTCATAATTAATTTCTAAGGTATTTTTGGATGCTAAGTCTTCTAAAAAAACTTTTTTCAAGTCCAAATCACTGCTGTAATCAAGACTTATTTTGTACTCACTTTTTTTGCCATTGGCTTCAAAAATTTGATTTTTTATTGAATTCAAAGTAAAGCCTTGTTCAGTATTAGTAAGTGTATAATCGTTTTCATTAACAGGGATAAATGTTTTCCCTAGTAATAAATTTTGCAAAAAATTATAATCTATAAAATTGACTTTCAGTAGATTGTTAATATATGAAAAATCTGAATCAATATAGGTTTTATTCAGTTTTTCGAAGCCTTTAATACCAGAAGGAGTGGCTATTCCTCTTGCCATAGTAATAAATAAAGCTTGTAGATTTATCCATATTTTTTGATTGTTTTCTACATAAAAAGTAGCATCTAAAGTTGGGATAAACTGTCCCGTTTCTGCATTTACTTTGCTGCTAATTTTTAAGCTTTCAAAATCATCTTTTTGAGATATTTTATCAAAAAAAGCTTTGTTAGAATTAACAATAGGTTTTTCTATAGGGCTATTTGGCTGCACCACAGTTCTGGTTTTGCAAGAAAATAATGCCAATGCTGCGAATATGCTAAGAATAAAATTTTTCATATTTTTTTAGTCAATGTTTCAAAAAAACATTACAATTATAACGCCAAAACACACAAAATGTTTTGTGTGTTTTGGCGTTTATGGGATTATAATTAATTTCTATTGGTCTTTAGAATGAAAATCCAAAACGGAATAATCTCCTAAAGAAATCTCTCTAGAAACACCATAATAATGGGCGTTATTACCAATCATAGAATTACTAAGATTCCCATGGTTAATAACCGTTTTTTCTTGAATTAAAGAGTTTTCTATGTTAGAATTTACTATGCTGGTTCCGTTTCCTAAAGAAACAAAAGGTCCTATTTTAGAATTTTTAATTTCAACATTTTCACCAATAAAACAAGGCGGAATAATAAGACTGTTTTCAATTATTGCTGATGCTGGTGGAGTAGCCATTTCTACTTTTTCGTAAGCAAGAATTTTTCCGTTGGTTTCTACCGTTGCATTTTTGTTGCCACAGTCCATCCAATCATCTACTTTGCCAAGAGAAAATTTCGCTCCTTTTTGTCGAAGATTTTCTAGAGCTGTAGTTAATTGATATTCACCACCTACCTTAATGTCATTGCTCATAATATAATTGATTTCTTCCATCAATTTTTCAGCGGATTTGAAGTAGTAAATTCCAATAATGGCTAAATCTGAGACAAAAGTTTTTGGTTTTTCTACAAAATCAGTAATAAAGCCATAATCATCTAATTTTACTACCCCAAATGCGGAAGGATCTTCTACTTTTTTCACCCAAATTACACCATCAGAAACTTTATCTAACACAAAATCTGCACGGAAAAGCGTATCTGCAAATGCAATTACTACATCACCTTGCATAGAATTTTCGGCACATTTTATGGCGTGCGCAGTTCCTAGAGGTTCGTCTTGTGTGTAGATACTTCCTTTAGCGCCTAATTTTTCTGCAATTTCTATCAAAGATTGCTCTACTTCTTCACCGAAATCACCAATAATAAAGGCAATTTCGTCTATTTTTTCTCCTGCTACTTTTGCAATATCTTCTACTAATCTTTGTACAATTGGTTTTCCTGCGATAGGAATTAATGGTTTAGGAACTGTAAGGGTATGTGGTCTTAATCTAGAGCCACGTCCTGCCATTGGAACTATTATTTTCATTGTATTTTTGCTTTTAGCTGTCGGCGATCTGCTTTCAGCGGTTTATGTGTCTTTTTATAATTAAAAAAAATATTTTATGCTATTGTTTTTAAAATCGTCAATTTGTTACTTTTTTGTTTTAATTTATTTTGAAATTCCAGAACTTCCAAAACCGCCTTCGCCACGGTTGGTTTTGTCTAGATTTTCTACTTCTTCCCAAATTGCAGTTTCGTGTTTAGCGATTACGATTTGTGCAATTCTATCACCATCGTTAATGGTGAAATCTTGGGAGGATAAATTTACTAAAATTACACCAATTTCACCACGATAATCTGCGTCTATTGTTCCGGGAGAGTTGAGGACAGTGATTCCGCTTTTGAAAGCAAGTCCGCTTCTTGGTCTTACTTGTGCTTCGTATCCTTTTGGTAATGAAATGAATAAACCTGTTTTTACTAGTTTTCTTTCCAGAGGTTTTAGCGTGGTTGGTTCATCAATATTGGCATACAAATCCATCCCTGCAGAAAGTTCGGTTTGGTATTTTGGCAAATCGTGTTTTGATTTGTTGATTACTTTTATGGTCATCTTTTAATTTTTGAAAGAATAAATTGTTTTTCGCTGTACAACAAAATTCCACTATAAATTAAGAATAATACATTGCTGAGCCAAAAATTATAATTGAAATATTTTACTGAGATAAAACTAAAAAACATTAACAAAACCAAGAAAAATGAAATTTTCTTAATTCTATATGGAATTGGATAATATTTTTGCCCAAGGAAGTAAGACAAAACCATCATCAAGAAATAGGCAATAAAAGTAACCCAAGCCGAAACCATAAAACCATATTTTTGTAAAAATAACAAATGTAATGCGATAGTTACACCAGCTCCAAACCAGGAAATTAGGGTTCCGAAATGCGTTCTATCAGTTACTTTGTACCAAGTAGAGAGATTGTAATAAATACCGAAACATAGGTTTGCAATTACAATAATGGGAACAATATCCATTGCCGTCCAATAACTATGGTCTGTAATGAAAATTACCTTCAACCAAGAAATGTTGGCAATAATTCCCATTGCAACAATAGAGGCAAAAAAAGAAAAATATTCGGTTACTTTTGCGTAATTATTTTTCGCATTTTCACTATTCATTTGCTTGAAAAAATAAGGCTCAATTCCCATTCTGTATGCTGTTACAAAAAGAGTCATCAAAACGGCTAATTTATAACAACCACCATAAGCACCCGCATCTGCTTTAGAAATATTATAATATTGAGTTATTTTATCATAATTTTCGTTGACCTGAAAAGCTAAACCAGCAATCATAATTGGCCAAGAATATTTTATCATTCTTGAAAAAAGTTCCTTACTAAATCGGAATTTTACCTTTATAATAATCGGAAGTAGTAGTAAAAATGTTGCCAAACTTCCCAATAAATTACTAATGAAAGGATAAGAAACCTGTCCGTCTAAACCTAATTTTTCGGAAGTGCTTTTTGGAACAAAAATAAAAAGTGCAATTACAGAAACTGTTTGTATCAAAATAGATGTAATCCTTATTACAGAATATTTTATTGGCATATTATGAAAACGCAACCAAGCGAATGGAATTACGCAAATAGCATCCAAAAACGCAATCATAGCAAACCATCTTAAAAATTCTGGATTTTTTGCATAGTCTAAAATTACAGAAAGTGGCGTGCTAAATGCTAAAATTGAAATTAAAAATACAGTAGCCAAGCCAAAAATAAACCAAAAAGAAGTATCAAAAGCTTTTTTTTCATTCTCTTTTTCGGTAGAAAATCTAAAAAAAGAAGTTTCAAAACCGAAAGTAAGCATCACATTTACCAAGGCAATCCAAGAATATAAACTAGAAAACACCGAAAACGCTTCTCTGTCTATATAATGAATATACAAAGGATTTAAGACAAATGTAATTACTCTTGGCAAAATGGCGCCAATTCCGTAAATGATGGTTTCGTTGAGTAGTTTTTTCAATTTTTTCTACATTTTTAGAATGCAAAAGTAACTATAAGATTTGGGATTTACGGTTTGGGATTTATGATTTTTAAAGAAATCAATGAAGCAAGGTATTTCCAAGCAATTAAAATTTTAAATTCTTTTGGCTTTACTCAAAACTTCAATTAAATTTGTAGAAATCTAAAAGTGAAATGAAAATTTTAATCAAAAATGCCCAAATTGTAAACGAAGGAAAGATTTTTAAATCTGATATTTTGATTGAAAATGATTTGATTGCCAAAATTTCTGAATCCATTCCCGAAGAAAATTTGGACAACGTGATAAATGCCGAAGGAAAATTTCTTATTCCGGGAGTTATTGATGATCAAGTGCATTTTCGTGAACCAGGTCTTACGCACAAAGGCGACATTGAAAGTGAGTCAAAAGCTGCAATCGCAGGCGGAATTACAAGCTACATAGAACAACCAAACACCGTTCCGAATGCTGTAACGCAAGAACTTTTAGAAGAAAAATATAAAATTGCTTTCGAGAAATCGTACGCTAATTATTCTTTTTCGATGGGCGGAACTAATGATAATTTGGAAGAAGTTCTAAAAACCAATCCGAGAAATGTTGCCGCCATCAAACTTTTTCTGGGTTCTTCCACAGGAAATATGTTGGTCGATAATCCTGAAACTTTGGAGAATATTTTCAGCAAAGTAAAAATGCCAATTTGTGTGCATTGTGAAGATGAAACCACGATTCGCAAAAACACAGAAATTTATCAAGAAAAATATGGAGAAGATATTCCTGTGAAATTTCATCATCTCATCAGAAGCGAAGAAGCGTGTTATTTATCAAGTTCTAAAGCGGTAGAATTGGCAAAAAAAACGGGTGCAAGATTACATATTTATCATCTTTCTACTGCAAAGGAAACCGAACTTTTCCGAAATGATATTCCTTTAAAAGAAAAGAAAATTACGGCGGAAGTTTGTGTTCATCACCTTCATTTTACCAATGAAGATTACGAAAAAAAAGGAAGTTTAATAAAATGGAATCCCGCAGTAAAAACCGAAAAAGATAAAACTGGACTTTGGGAAGCACTTTTAGATGATAGAATAGATGTGATTGCAACAGATCACGCTCCGCATACTTTGGAAGAAAAATCTAATAAATATTTAAAATGTCCTTCTGGTGCGCCATTGGTTCAGCATTCTCTGCAAGTGATGTTTGAATATTTTAAAAATGGAAAAATTTCTTTAGAAAAAATTGTAGAAAAAATGTGTCACAATCCTGCGATTTTATTTGAAATTGAAAAAAGAGGTTTTGTGAAAGAAGGGTATAAAGCAGATTTGGTTCTTATTAATCCAAATGCTGAAAATGTTATTTCTGAAGAAAATATTTTTTATAAATGCGGCTGGAGTCCTTTGGAAAATGAAACTTTCCACTCTGAAATTACCCATACTTTCGTCAATGGAAATTTGGCTTACGAAAACGGCAAATTTTCAGAAATAAAATTCGGAGAACGATTACTTTTTGAAAGATAAATGTTAAAATTTTCAAAAAAAATGAATTTATGAGAAACAATTTTAGAAAAGATTCGTCTAATAACTATAAAATTAATTTGATATGATTAAAAAGCTTACGTTTGCGTTGGTAGCAATGGCAATTTCTGTTACTACTTATGCACAATCAAAATTTGAGTGGAAAGAAGCTTCAGGTAATGGTTATAAATACAAATATGTAACCAACGATCCTACACAAGCTAGATTTTACACTCTAAAAAATGGTTTAACTGTAATTTTGAGTCCAACCAAAAAAGACCCAAGAATTCAGGCTTATGTAGCGATAAAAGCTGGTAGCAAAACAGATCCTGCTACTAATACAGGTTTGGCGCATTATTTAGAACATATGTTGTTCAAAGGAACAGATAAATATGGTTCTCTGGATTGGGCAAAAGAAAAACCTGAATTAGACAAAATAGATGCATTGTATGAACAATACAATAAATCTAAAGACGAAGCACAAAGAAAAGCAATTTATAAAAAAATAGATTCTGTTTCCGGTGTAGCTTCTAAATATGCGATTGCTAATGAATATGACAAAATGATGTCTGCAATGGGAGCACAAGGTACCAATGCTTTTACCAGTTTTGAGCAAACCGTTTATACGGATGATGTTCCTAGTTCTTCTTTGGATAAATATTTGGCGGTTCAAGCCGAAAGATTCAGAAATCCTATTCTTAGAATTTTCCATACAGAATTAGAGGCGGTTTATGAAGAAAAAAATAGAAGTTTAGATAGTGATGGTTCTCTCGTTTTCGAAACTTTATTGGCTAACTTGTTTCAAAAGCATAATTACGGTCAGCAAACTACTATTGGTACGGTAGAACACCTTAAAAATCCTTCTTTAGTAGAGATTAGAAAATATTTTAACAATTATTATGTGCCTAATAATATGGGGATTATCTTGTCTGGTGATTTCAATCCAGATGAAGTAATTGCTAAAATTGATAAAGATTTTTCTTACATGAAAGAAAAACCTATCACTAAATATACTTTTTCACCAGAAGCTCCTATTACAGCTCCTGTGGTAAAAGAAGTGGTAGGGCCAGATGCAGAAAATGTAACCATCGGTTTCAGATTGCCAGGTAATAAAGATAAAGATGTACTTCTAGCAGATTTAGTAGGGCAAGTTTTAACCAACGGAAAAGCTGGACTTTTAGACTTGAATTTGGTTAAAAAACAAAAATTGTTGAGAGCAAGTGCTTTCACCTATCCTTTAATAGATTATGGAATTCTATATCTTTCTGCTGCACCTACGAACGGACAAACTTTAGAAGAAGTAAAATCTTTGGTTTTGGCAGAAATAGATAATCTTAAAAAAGGAAATTTTGATGCTGATTTAATTCCGGCTATCGTAAATAATATCAAAAAATATAAAATCCAAAGCACAGAAAACTACGGAAACAGAGCTAGTGATTTGATGGATGCATTTACCTCAGAATTAGATTGGAAAACACAAGTTGCTTATGTAAATGATTTGTCTAAAATCAAAAAAGAAGATGTAGTAGCTTTTGCTAATAAATATTTAGGAGATAATTACGTGGTAGTTCTTAAAAGAAAAGGCGAAAGAAAAGACTTAGTAAAAATTGAAAAACCTACTATCACACCAGTAGAAACCAATGCAGATAAGCAATCTTCATTTGTTAAAATGGTAAACGATATGCCTGCAACACCAGCTAAACCAGTGTTTTTAGATTACGGTAAAGATATCTTGAAATCTAAACTTGGGAAAGCGGAGGTTCTTTATGTTCCAAACAAAGACAATTCTATTTACAGATTAAGATTTAGATATAAAACGGGTACGCTTAATGATTTGAAACTTCCTTTGGCAGCTCAGTACATTCAGTTTTTAGGAACAGATAAAAAATCTGCAGAACAAATTTCTAAAGAATTCTACAAAATAGCTTCAAGTTTCAATATTTCAGCAGGCGAAGAATACACTACAGTAATGATTGAAGGCTTACAAGAAAACTTCGAAAATGCAGTAAAATTATATGAAGATTTAGTACTGAACGCAAAAGCAGATGATAAAGCTCTAGTTGCACTAAAAGCAAGAATTGCAAAGTCTAGAAAAGATGCTAAACTGAATAAAGGAGCCATTATGCAAGGCTTAACGAGCTATGCTCTTTATGGTGCCAAAAATAAATTTAATAATGTTCTTACAGAAGCAGATTTAGCTGCTGTTACGTCTCAGGAATTGGTAGATAGAGTGAAAAATCTTAATAATTATGAGCAAACAGTAATTTATTACGGGCCAGCATCTATTACCGAACTTACTTCTAAGTTAGCTCCACTGCATAAAGTACCAGTAACTTTTGCTAAAGCATCAGAACCAAAAGTTTTCAAACAAGTTGCGCAGGGCAAAAACCAAGTACTTTTTACCAATTATGAAATGGTACAAGCCGAAACAAGATGGGTGAGAAATACAGAAGCTTACGATCCGAAAAATACGACTTTAGTTAATGTTTTTAATAATTATTTTGGTGGAGGAATGGGCAGTTTGGTATTCCAAACCATCAGAGAAAGTAAAGCTTTGGCTTATAGTACTTACGGAGTTTACGCTTCTCCTTCTAAAAAAGAAGATGATTATTATATGCTAGCTTACGTTGGTAGCCAGGCAGATAAATTTAATGATGCAGTAGGTGCTATGAATGAATTATTAACCACAATGCCAAAACTGCCAGTAAATCTAGATTTGGCAAAAGGTCAGGTTAAAAAAGATTTAGAAACGGAGCGTATTACGCAAGACGGAATTATTTTTAATTATTTAGGAGCACAACAGTTAGGTCTAAAAGAAGACATCAGAAAACAAGTATATTCTTCTGTAGATAAAGTAACTCTAGATGAATTAAACCAATTCCACCAATCTCATTTTTCTGGAAAACCATACACATATTGTTTGGTAGCTTCAGACAAAAAGGTTTCTATGGATGACTTAAAGAAACTAGGCGAAGTAAAAACAATTTCTCTGGAAGAATTATTTGGATATTAATTTTCTAAGTAAATAATATAAGAAAGACCGCAGTTTTGCGGTCTTTTTTGTTTACTCAAAAATTACACATTAGGTCGTTTTTCGCTGTATTTTATTGATAGGATTTTCATCCTATCCTTTAATAAATCGTCACTTCGTGACTCTTTTTTTTACAATGTAATTTGGTTTTAAATCTCAGAAATAATTTTTTCCATAGCCACTCTTTTTTTGGGGTTGAATTTTGGTTGGTTGCTATCTTCTGGGTCTCTTTTTCCTAGGCAAACTGCAAAAGTGGTGAAATGATTGTCTAGACCTAAAATTTCTGTATATTTTTCATTTTCAATGCCTTCCATTGGAGTGGCGTCTATGCCAATAGATGCACATGCGGTAAGAAAAACACCTAGAGAAATATAGATTTGGTTTTTCATCCAAGATTTTATTTCTTCTTCTGGTCTAGGTTTTAGATAGGTCTTATAATAATTAACAGCACCTTCTGGTAGATTTTCGGAGATTTGTTTCTCGAAAAAATCTAAATTATTCACTACATTAAAAACCACCAAATGACTGCATTGAAGTACTCGTTCTGTATTATGACGAGAAACTTCTGCTAATCGAGTTTTTAATTCTTGATTCTCCACAAAAATAAATTTCCAAGGCTGGCTGTTGATGGAAGATGGAGAAAGCTGAAGGATTTGTTTTAGTTGTTCTATTTTTTCTGAACTTATTTTTTCAGTTGAGCTGTATTTTTTAGTGGTATATCTCTGCTGCATTAATTCTAGAAAATCCATATTTCAAATATTTTTATGACAAATTTATTCATTTATTCCTTAAGAATGGTTTTAATGAGTATTTTAGCGAAAAATAAAAATGAATTTATCCTTTAAAATAAAATTTCTTTATTCTTTTCTTAGCCTTTTGTTTCTGGCTGATTTACTTTTTATTTACTTAGATAAAACCAATTTTAGATTCTTTTCCAAGAATTTATTAATGCCTATTTTACTATTAATTTATCTTTCAGAAGCGAAATTTCACCAAATTAAATTAGACCTTTTTTTTATTTTAGGACTCATTTTTAGCTTTTTAGGAGATTTCTTTTTATTGCTTAAATCTGGTTTTTTATTAGGATTGGGCAGTTTTTTATTGGCGCATATTTTCTATATTATAAGTTTCAAAAAAAGAAGTTTGAGTAGAGTTTCAGTTGAGGTTGTTGTAGCGCTATTGTTGTATTTGGTTTCATTAATTGCTTTTTTGTTTCCTCATCTTGATGAGATGAAAATCCCAGTCATTATTTACGGAATTATCATTTCTACAATGCTTTATTTTAGTATCAAGACTCAAGAAAAATTACTGATAGTTGGAGCGTTATTTTTTGTGATTTCAGATAGTGTTTTGTCTGTTAATCTATTTGTGAGCTCTTCTTTGTTGCTTAATCTATTGGTAATGATTACATATGTTTTGGCTCAAGTTTTATTGGTAAAAGGAATTTTGAAGACTTCAAAAACTTATTCATAACATTCAATTAATTTCTTGAAACTATTAAATAATGATTATTTTTAAAACCTAATTTAATTTAAATTTAAAATGAATCTATACACTCAACCAATGCTTCGCGAAGATGCATTAAAAGATAAAGTAATCATCGTAACAGGTGGTGGAAGCGGTCTTGGGAAAGCAATGACCAAATATTTTCTTCAATTGGGCGCGAAAGTAGTTATCACCTCTAGAAATTTGGAAAAACTACAAGGAACGGCAGCAGAATTAGAAGCAGAAACAGGAGGAAAGGTACTTTGTGTCTCTTGTGATGTAAGAAATTGGGAGGAGGTAGAAGCCATGAAAGATGCTGCTATCAAAGAATTTGGGAAAATAGATATTTTACTAAATAATGCGGCAGGAAATTTTATTTCTCCAACTGAAAGATTAACGCATTCTGCTTTTGATTCTATTCTTGATATCGTATTGAAAGGAACTAAAAATTGTACTCTTTCTGTAGGGAAATATTGGATTGAAAACAAAATCGCAGGTACGGTTCTTAATATTGTAACCACCTACGCTTGGACAGGTTCAGCTTATGTAGTTCCATCGGCGTGTGCTAAAGCAGGGGTCTTGGCAATGACCAGAAGTTTAGCAGTAGAATGGGCAAAATACAATATTAGATTTAATGCCATTGCACCTGGTCCGTTCCCGACAAAAGGAGCTTGGGAAAGATTATTACCAGGAGATTTGGCAGAAAAATTTGATATGAGAAAAAAAGTTCCGCTCAGAAGAGTTGGGGAGCATCAAGAATTAGCCAATTTAGCAGCATATTTAGTTTCTGATTTTTCGGCTTATGTAAACGGAGAAGTGGTTACAATAGATGGTGGAGAATGGCTGCAAGGTGCAGGTGAATTTAATATGCTAGAACAAATTCCGCAAGAAATGTGGGATATGCTAGAAATGATGATAAAAGCAAAGAAAAATTCTTAGTACATTTAATCCCGAAAATATTTTCGGGATTTTTAATTTAAAAAGACTATTTTTATAGTCTCAAAATAAGACAATGAAATTGATTTGTAGAAAGTTAGGTTTTTTTTTACTTTTATTCTTATTGTTCCTCAATAAATTTTCTGCACAAACTTGTGGAGGTTCGTTTGGAGCACCTATTTTTACGGAAGATTTCGGGAGTGTAACTACACCATTACAAGTGGTTTCTCCGGCATTAGCTTCACCTGCTTTTACTAATTATATTTATTCACCTGTTTTCCCACCTAAAGACGGACACTATACAATATCTAATTTTACAGGAACTAATATTGGCTGGGCTTGGGTTAATAGTGCAGACCATACAAATGATGCCCTCGGTTATTATGGAAATATGCTAATCGTGAATGCGGATACAGATACTTCCGGAGAATTCTATAGGAGAAAAGTTTCTGGATTATGCCCTAATCAGGTTTACCGTTTTTCTGCCTGGATTTTAAATTTGATTACCCCTGGTGCAAATCAAATAAAGCCGGATGTTACATTTCGAATCGAAAGTTCCTCAGGAGCTATTTTGGGACAGGTTTCTACAGGAGAGCTTCCGGAAACGGGCAGTTGGAATAACTTTTATCTTGATTTTAAATCCTCAATCACTTCTGGAGATGTTGAAGTTGTTCTTATTAATAATAAGAAAGGCGGAATGGGGAATGATCTTGCGATAGATGATATTAGTTTTAGTCCGTGTGGTCCAGCTACATCTGTTTCTACCTCTATTGATGTTTTTACGACAGGGGTTTGTGATAATTCTTTAGGATTCCAGTTGAATGCACAGATTAGCGCAGGTACTTATACTACACCTAATTATATATGGCAAAAAAGTACTGATGGAGGAAATACTTGGGTTGATCTTACTTTAGCTACTACCAATCCTGTTATTAATATTTCCGCAGGTTCGTATCAAAATAATGATTTATATAGATTTATTGTAGGGGAATCTACCAATATAAGTTCACCAACTTGTAGGGTTTATTCTTCTAATTATAAGGCAATTGTTTTAGGTTATCCTGCTGCACCTTCACCTAAAGTTTTTAATTTTTGTCAGAACTCTACTGGGAATTCTATTGCAATTTCTGGTAAAGAAATTCTATGGTACAACACATCTACTGGCGGAATTCCAGACACGTTGCCACCAATAGTAGATGCTTCTGTGGTAGGTTCTAAAGATTATTGGGTTACAGAAACAGTAAACAGTTGCGAAAGTTCGCGGACAAAAATTACAGTAAATATTATTCCTATTCCTGCAGCGCCTTTAGTAACTAATTATCAATATTGCCAAAATTCTACGGCTAATCAGCTTACTGCAAATGGTACTAATTTACTATGGTATTCCTCTGCTACAGGCGGAACAGGAAATTCTATAGCACCTACACCTAGCTCAGCACAGACTGGTACATTTTCTTTTTGGGTTTCTCAAAATAATGGAACTTGTGAAAGCGCAAGAGCAGAAATTAAAGTTACGGTTTTAGCTAATCCTAATGCACCACAAGTTTCAGATATTCAATATTGTCATAATTCTACAGCTTTACCTTTGTCAGCTATAGGAACTAATTTACTTTGGTACACTTCTGCAACTGGAGGAATAGGAACTGCTATAGCATCGACTCCTGATTCATCACGGGTTGGTAGTTTTTCTTTTTGGGTTTCGCAATCGGTAAATGGTTGCGAAAGTCCTAGATCAAAAATTACAGTTACGGTTTTCCCAATTCCTGTAGCGCCACAAGTTGCTGATGTTCAGTTTTGTCAAAATTCTACTGCTTCGGCGTTAACCGCTACTGGAAGCAATTTGCTATGGTACACTTCGCAAACTGGCGGAACTGGCAATTCTAGTGCTCCTATTCCTAGTACTACTCAAATTGGAGATTTTTATTATTGGGTTTCTCAAAATATAAATGGATGCGAAAGTCCAAGAGCGCAAATTAAAGTTTCTATTTTAGCTAATCCAAATCCTCCTTTGGTTACTAATTATCAATATTGTCAGAATTATACCGCTTCTGCATTATCTGCTACTGGAAGTAATTTGCTATGGTACACTTCGCAAACTGGTGGAACAGGAACTTCTGTAGCGCCAATTCCTGGAACTACACAAGCAGGCAATTTCTCTTTTTGGGTTTCTCAAAATAATGGAACTTGCGAAAGTTCTAGAGCAGAAATTGTGGTAACTGTTTTACCAGCACCTCATTCTGATGTTTTGGAGAATAAATCAATTTGTGATGGTGGTACGGTAACTTTAGACGCTGGTGATGGGTTTTCAGCTTATGAATGGAATACAGTTCCAGTACAAACTTCTCGACAAATAATAGTTACCTCTGCCGGAAAATATACCGTAAAACTTACAGATAGTAATGGGTGTACAGCAGAACAAACTGTGGAAGTAGTAAATGGAGTTACTCCCAATATAACCAATATAAAAAGTGGAGAGAATTTTTTAGAAATTTTAGCAGAAGGAGGCAATCCACCGTATTTTTATTCTTTAGATAATGTAAATTGGCAAACCAGTAATATTTTTACCAATTTAAAAGCTAGGATTTATCAAATTTTTGTAAAATCTCAAACCAATTCTTGTACTGCTGTAGCACAATCTGCCGTTTTATTTATTCCAAATGTAATTACACCTAATCAAGATAGTTTCAATGATGTTTGGAAGGTCGGAAACATAGAATATTTCAAAAATGCTAAGTTGGCAATATATGATAGGTATGGCAAAAAAGTATTTTACACAGAAGATATTTCTAAATTCAATTGGGATGGTTTTTATCTAGGTAGAGTGCTTCCTTCTGATACGTATTGGTACGTTATCGAAATACAAAACAATTACACCAGAACAGGCTGGATTCTTTTAAAAACACGGAATTAAAATTGATTTAGATCTTAGAAATTGATGTATCTAAGTCTTTGAAAATTAAAATCTCTTTAAAAAGGTAGAAATTTGTAGGGTAATTTATAAATAATTTGAATTTTCTTTTTGATATTTGTAACAGTTAAGTATAAATATAATACCAATCAAAAAAAACTTTCAATGAATTTAAAATTTCCAAAACTGATTACAGCAATGGCTGTTTTCGCGTTTACTTCTGGAGTTTTTGCGCAAGAAGCTCCAAAGTATGATTACAATGAAGCTTTTAAACCATTTTTTTATCCTACTACAGGTACAGAAACTAGGTCTGCAAGCGGACAGCCAGGGCATAAATACTGGCAGAACACTGCTGATTATGTACTAAATGCATCCCTTAATGATGCTAAAAATGAAATCACAGTAACGTCTGAAATCACTTACACTAATAACAGTCCAGACCAATTAGGTTTTCTTTGGTTACAATTAGACCAAAATCTTTTTGCTAAAGATTCTAGAGGAAATGCAGTAGTTCCACTATCTGGAAGTAGAAATGGTGCACACGGAGAAGAATTAGATGGTGGTTACAAAATTAAATCAGTAAAAATAGACGGTGCAGATGTAAAATATACAATCTCTGACACCAGAATGCAGATTGATCTTCCTAAAGGTCTAAAATCAAACGGAGGAATTGCTAAAATTAAAATTGAATATTCTTTTACTTCTCCGAAATATGGTTCAGATAGAATGGGGATTCAAGATACTAAAAATGGCAAAATCTATACCATTGCACAGTGGTATCCTAGAATGTGTGTTTATGATGATGTTTTAGGATGGAATACAATGCCTTATTTAGGAGCATCTGAGTTTTATTTAGAATATGGTAATATCACTGCTAATATTACAGTGCCAGCTAATCAATATGTAGTAGCTTCTGGTGAACTTCTAAATGCTAGTGAAGTCTATTCTAAAGAAGAAAATAAACTTTGGGAACAAGCTAAAAATAGTGATAAAACGGTAGTGATTCGTCCAGAATCTGCTCTTGGAAAGAACAGTGCATCAGGTTCTAAAACATGGAAATTTAAAATAAATCAAGCAAGAGATTTTTCTTGGGCTTCTTCTGCAGCTTTTATTATAGATGCAGCAAAAATTGATTTACCAAGCGGTAAAAAATCATTGGCTATTTCAGCTTATCCTGTAGAAAGCGCAGGAGAAACAGCATGGGGAAGATCTACGGAATACACCAAAGCTGCCATTGAGCATTATTCTAAAAAATGGTATGAATACACTTATCCAGCAGCAACTAATGTAGCAGGCAATGAAGGCGGAATGGAGTATCCCGGAATAGTATTCTGTAATTACCAATCTGCTGGCGAAGAACTTTGGGGAGTTACAGATCACGAATTCGGGCATAACTGGTTTCCTATGATTGTTGGTTCTAATGAAAGATTATTCGCATGGATGGATGAAGGTTTTAATACTTTTATTAATGAATTATCTACTGAAGCATTCAATAACGGAGAATATTACAGAAAAAAAAGCATTGCAAGAATGTCTGGTATGTTTTTTAATGAAAATACAGAGCCTGTAATGTCTGGACCAGATAATATGAAAGAAGGAAGCATCGGTGTTTTAGCGTATATGAAACCAGGTTTAGGGCTTTATGTTTTAAGAGAAAGTATTTTAGGTCCAGAAAAGTTTGACAAAGCATTTAAAACTTATATTGAAAGATGGGCATTTAAACATCCTACACCTTGGGATTTTTTCCATACGATGGAAAATGTATCTGGTGAAGAGCTCAATTGGTTTTGGAGAGGCTGGTTCTTTAATAAATGGAAAGTTGATCAAGCTGTAAAGACTGTAAAATATGTAGATGGTAATTTTACCAAAGGTGCGAATATTACTGTAGAAAACATTGGTCAATTGCCTATGCCAACTACTGTTCAGGCGAAGTTTAAAGATGGTTCTACACAAATTGTGAAAATTCCTGTGGAGGTTTGGAAGCGTAATAAAACTTGGACTTTCCGTGTGAATTCTACTAAAGAAATTGAAGCAGTAGCTATTGATCCAGAGAATAAAATCCCAGATTCTGATTTAAAAAATAATACTTGGAAATCTTCTGAGCAAACAACAGTGGCAACAGAAAAAGTGAATTTGCAAGATTATGTAGGCGTTTATGGTAGTAAACAATTGCCAATTAAAATTACTTTCAAAGTAGAAAATAATAAATTGGTAGGTCAGGTGCAAAATCAAAAATCCATAGAATTTGATTATGATGGAAGTGATAAATTTTTATATGAAGCTGCAGGATTAGAATTGCAGTTTAGCAAAGACAAGAAAACAATGAAACTATCACAATCTGGTCAAACGTTTGATTTTACTAAAGAATAAAATAATATAAAAGAAAGAACTCCGAGAAATTTTCTCGGAGTTCTTATTTTATGACAATACTCAAAAGTAAGTGTTACAAATTTCTTAGTCCTTTTCTAGCGCCAGTAGAAGTTAATACAGCCTGCATTCTATCTTTTTGTCCAGCAGAGAACATAAACATTGCAGCATCATCTACATAATCCATATAATTCATAAACATTACAGATCTAGAAACACCACCACATGTATTCATTAGAGGATAAGTTGGTTTTCCGTAATTAGCTCCAGTTTGTGTAGGAGTGTCAGTAACTAAATCACTTCCACAATTTGCATCTCCCCAAATGTGTCTAAGATTTAAGTAATGACCTACTTCATGCGTGGCAGTTCTTCCTAAGTTATAAGGAGATGTAGCTCCGGTTTTTCCGAAATAAGGAGCAGCAATTACTACACCGTCATTCCAAAGACCAGATGATTCTGGGAAGGTAGCATATCCTAGAATTCCACCCATGTTTCCTACTACCCAAATATTAAAATAACTAGATGGAGTGGTAGCATCTATGCCTCCTGTAGAAGACTTTTTCATGGCGTCATTAGTGCCCCATTTTGTTTTAGTAGTAGATTTTCTTACCGTTTTAATCAAGTGGAATCTTACTTTGGTGTCTCCTGCTTTTACACCAGAAAATTCAGAAGGTATTTTAGAAGCATCTGTGTTTGTACCAGCATAATCTGCATTCAATACAGCTATTTGCTCTGCAATTCTAGCATCCGAAACATTTTCTGCAGTGGTTTTGTATAAAACATTTACTACAACTGGTATATCCACGCTTCCATCTGCGTTTACTCTACCAGCTTTTCTGGCTTGGATAAATTTTTCAGTACCATTTTCTAAAGCTACATATCTAGCTTTTGCATCAGCATCATTTGCTAGTAGGTTTGCTCTGATTTCTTCAGACGGACAAGATCTTCTAGATGCTACACTTGTAGCTACATTGTCTGTTAAGTTTTCAGTTGATTCAGTTGTTGTGTTACAGGCAGACATCAGCCCCAGCGCAAATGCGCCAAATAAAAGTTTCTTCATAATAAATTTAATTTTTATTTAACATTTTCTTTAGTTTGGCGAATTTATATTCTTTAATTTTGTAATGCAAGTGATTTTTGAATAAAAAATGCAAAAAAGTTATTTTATCCATAATGTATTAGGTTCATGGTTGTTTTTTATTTGTTAAAAATTTAAAATTTATTAAAAATAATTAATTTTTTAATTTTTATTTTTTTGAGAATTTGATAATTTAGCTTGGATACTATAAATTGTCTACAAATATTTGTTGTTTTTTTTGTTTTTTTTATAAAAATTAAAATTCCACTAAAATTATTTAGTGGAATTTTTAATTGAAATGTATTTTTGGTATATGAATTAAATTTCAGTAGGTCTAAAAACCAAACCTGTCTCTTCGAAATAGTCTAAAGTAATTCTATCTCCATCATTTATTTTACCAGCTAAAATTTCTTTCGATAATTTATTCAAAACTTCTTGTTGAAGGACTCTTTTCAATGGTCTCGCTCCGAAAGTTGGGTCATAACCTTTATTTGTCAAGTATTTTAAAGCATCTTCGGTTGCAGTAAGAATGATATTTCTTTTTTCCAGCATTTGATTGAAACTTCTCAACTGGAAATTCACAATTTTACCAATCTGTGATTTGCTTAATGGTTGGAAAAGAACCGTTTCATCTATTCTATTCAAAAACTCTGGTCTTAAAGATTGTTTTAATAACCCGAAAACTTCTTCTTTTGTTTTTTCTACGATTTCATCTACATTGTCATCTTTAATATTTTCAAAATTTTCTTGAATAATATGCGAACCAAGATTAGAAGTCATAATAATGATAGAATTTTTAAAATTCACCACTCTTCCTTTATTATCGGTTAATCTTCCATCGTCTAAAACTTGTAAAAGTGTGTTGAAAACATCTGGATGTGCTTTTTCAATTTCGTCTAAAAGCACCACAGAATAAGGTCTTCTTCTCACTGCTTCAGTTAATTGTCCGCCTTCATCATAACCTACATAACCTGGAGGCGCACCAACCAATCTAGAAACCGAATGTCTTTCTTGATATTCGCTCATATCAATTCTCGTCATATTATTTTCATCATCAAAAAGGAATTCTGCTAAAGCCTTAGCCAATTCTGTTTTACCAACACCTGTCGTTCCAAGGAAAAGAAAACTTCCGATTGGTTTTTTCTCGTCACTTAATCCTGCTCTGTTTCTTCTGATGGCATCTGCAACTGCAGAAATAGCTTCTTCTTGTCCTACCACTCTGTGATGGAGTTCGGTTTCAAGGTTTAATAATTTTTCTCTTTCAGATTGTAGAAGTTTCGTTACTGGAATTCCCGTCCATTTTGCGATAATTTCAGAAATATTTTCAGAAGTTACTTCTTCTTTAATGAGTTCATTCTGATGATTTTGCATTTCGAGTTCCAATTTTTTCAAATCTTCCTCTTTTTCACGCAATTTTCCGTATTGTATTTCAGCAACTTTAGCATAATCACCAATTCTAGAAGCTCTTTCTGCTTCTAATTTTAGAGATTCTATTTCTTTTTTAATGGCTGTTAAATCCTCAGATTTTTGTTTTTCACCGAGCCATTTTGCGTGGATTTCGTTTCTTTGTTCTTGAAGTTTGGCAATGTCTTCTTTTAAATGATTGATTTTCAATTCATTTTTTTCTCTAGAAATTGCTGCGAGTTCTATTTCTAATTGCATTAATTTTCTGTCGAGAACGTCTAATTCTTCAGGTTTAGAATTGATTTCCATTCTTAGTTTTGCAGAAGCTTCGTCAATTAAATCAATCGCTTTATCTGGCAAAAATCTATCCGAAATATATCTTTGAGACATTTCTACCGCTGCAATGATCGCCTCATCTTTGATGCGAACTTTGTGGTGAGCTTCGTATTTATCCTTAATTCCTCTTAAAATTGAGATTGCAGATTCTGTATCAGGTTCTTCCACCATTACTTTTTGGAAACGTCTTTCTAAAGCTTTATCTTTTTCAAAATATTTTTGATATTCATTTAAAGTAGTTGCACCAATTGCTCTCAATTCTCCTCTTGCTAAAGCGGGTTTCAGAATATTAGCAGCATCCATTGCGCCTTCTCCGCCTCCAGCTCCTACCAAAGTGTGAATTTCATCAATGAACAAAATAATTTGTCCATCACTTTTTATCACTTCATTTACTACAGACTTCAACCTTTCCTCGAATTCACCTTTGTATTTTGCACCCGCAATTAAAGCTCCCATATCAAGAGAATACAAGGTTTTATCCATCAGGTTTTCAGGAACGTCTCCACTGATAATTCTGTGTGCAATTCCTTCTGCAATGGCGGTTTTACCTACACCTGGTTCACCAATGAGAATTGGATTATTTTTGGTTCTTCTTGATAAAATCTGTAAAACTCTACGTATTTCTTCGTCTCTACCAATTACAGGATCTAGTTTTCCTTCTGCAGCAAGTTCGTTGAAGTTTTTAGCATACTTATTCAAACTTTGATAGGTTTCTTCTGAGCTTGACGAAGTAGCTTTGCTGCCTTTTCTCAATTCTTGAATTGCCATTTCTAGAGATTTTTTGGTCACTCCGAAATCTTTCAAAATTTTAGAAACTTCAGAATTTACTTCTAATAAAGCAAGCCAAAGATGTTCTATGGTTACATATTCATCACCCATTTTTTTGGCAATGTTAGGAGCTTCCAAAAGAACTTTGTTAGCGCTTTGAGAAAGATAGATTTCTCCACCCGAAACTTTTGATAATTTTTCTAAAGATTCGCGGTTTCTTTCTCTGATTAGGTTGAGGTCTGCTTCAGATTTTTTCATCAAAAAAGCAGAAATATTTTCATCTACCTGTAGAATTCCTTCTAGTAAATGTTGAGGTTCAATAGTTTGATTGCCAAATTCCATTGCGATTTGTTGCGCTTTTTGGATGGCTTCTTGTGATTTTGTGGTATATTGATTTAAGTTCATATTAATTTGTTTTTTAGTTTTTAGTGAGAAGTTGGAAGATGAAGGTTTTTAAGTTTTCACCTTCCTGCTTCAGACTTTTAATCATTTAATTGTGGCTTACGCCAAATATTCTATTTCTTAATGGTAAATCTCAAAAAGTGTTCAAAAATTAGAATTCAGTCATATTTTCTGAAATTGAAGATTTTAGAAAAAATTATCCGACAAATTTTCCTATAAACACTTTGTTTTAAGTGTTTTAAAAGACAAAAATTCCGATTTTTAATTGTTTTAAAATCTATCTTTAGGATAAGGTACTCTGCTAAAGAAAAAAAATGTAAATTAGTCACTCAATAATTTATAATTTAAAAGTTATGACTCATTGGAAATTTGCAAAAGCACTTGACGAAAACGAAGAATTCAAAATTAATCAAATGAATATTTGGAATTTTCCGTGGCATTGTCTCAATAAAAAAGTAGAAGTGATTGGTCCTTACGAAGGTCAAATTTATTATTTTAAGCATTATGAAATTACTGACGGAGCAAAAAAGATAGAATTTGTAGCAGGTGAATTTCTAAATTCTAAAGTTGGAATCTATGTAAAGGATGATCTAGCCGACCAAAAATTGTAAAACTAAAAATTCATTAATGAATACAAAACTTATTGCTACCGTAATTAATGCGGTTATTTCTTTTATTATCATCGTTCCGATTAGTTTTTTGATGAATAAATTTATTAACAATTCTGAAATTACTTTTATGGAATTTTTTAATCAAAAATGGTATATATTTTTAATATTTGTGGTCATTTTTGCGGTGTATAATACTTATTTTAAAAATAAAAAGTAAATTAATGACACCAGTTGAAACGGCAAATTATATCCTCAAACAAGATTTTTTCTCACAATGGATGGGGGTAAAACTCATTGAAATTAGAGAAAATTATTGTTTAATAGAAATGCCAATCCGTCAAGAAATGATTAATGGATTAAAAACCGTACACGGTGGTGTAACTTTTTCTTTTGCAGAGTCTGCATTGGCTTTTTCTTCTAATAATATGGGTAATGCTGCAGTTGCACTCAATTGTACGATTAATTTCACCAAAGCTGCGAAAATGGGAGATACACTGATTGCCGAAAGTATTTTGATGGCGGATACCAGAAAAACGGCGGTTTATGATATTACCATTACCAATCAACATAAAATAGTGGTGGCAAGTTTCCGAGGAACAGTTTATAAATTGGATAAAAAAGTAGTGGAATTGTAATTGTTTAAAATTTATAAAAATTATTTAGCCAAGAAATGCAACCATTCGTAACATCAGAAATAAAAAATAACATTGCAGAAATCACCTTTGGAACTCCCAAAAGTAATTCTTTGCCAAGCGAAATTTTAGAAAAATTGGCACAAACAATTTTAGATGAAGCTTCTAAAAATGGAGTACAAATCATTTTACTAAAATCTGAAGGTGATAAAGCCTTTTGTGCTGGTGCAAGTTTTGATGAATTGTTAGAAATCAATAATTTGGAAGCTTCTAAGCATTTTTTTGGAGGTTTTACTAAAGTGCTCAATGCAATGCGCACTTGCGGAAAAATTGTAGTTGTTCGTGTTCAAGGAAAAACGACTGGTGGTGGTGTAGGAATTGCTTGTGCGGCAGATTATTGTTTTGCAACCAAAGATGCTAGTTTAGCTTTGCCTGAATTAAATTTAGGAATCGGGCCTTTTGTGATTGGACCATTTGTGGAAAGAAAAATCGGGAAATCTCAGTTTATTGCAATGAGCTTGGACACTGAATTTAGAACCGCAAATTGGGCAAAAGAAAATCACATTTACCATCAGGTTTTTGAAAATATCTCCGAAATGGATACCGAAATTCAGAAATTTTTAGAAAAATTATCTGTTAAAAGCGCAGAAGCTTTGGCTTTGATTAAAAAAGTTTCTTGGGAAGGTACAGAACATTTCGAAAAGCTAATGCCAGAAAGAATTCTAATGAGCGCTTCCTTGCTTTTAAAAGATTCTACCAAAGCCAATATTGAAAAAAAAATAAAATGTAAGAGGGATTGAAATAATTTTCAGTCCCTCTTATAGATTGAATTATCTATTGATAAATTTTTCTGACTTTAATCCTTCAATTACTAAAAAATAAATTCCTTTTGTATTATTATTGAAAAGTATTTTATTATTTTTAATTACTCCATTTTGAACAAGATTGCCAGAAATATCAATTATTTTATATGCTATATTATTTAAATTTTTATCTGATTGAAGATTAATAAGTGAATTTTCTTTGTGAATTTTTAAATTATTTTGTTTTACTTCTTGTGTTGAAAGAAGTTTATTATTATACCTTGCTAGTGCAATATCATTTCCTGTGTACCCTACTGCTAAAATTTTGTTGTCATTTTGTATAGCGGTATCAAATGCTTCACTCATTGTATTTGAACCAAAGGTCGTTGTAACAGCACCTCCAGTGCCAAAAGCAGTATCTAGTGTGAAGTCTGGATTCATTTTTACTAATGCAAAACTTTTATTTGTAGAGGTTCCAGTAGAGCCTACATTAACGAAACTTGCATAATTATCCTTTTTTAATGCATAATTCATTGAAACATGTAGTGCATTGAAACTATATGTTTTTTGGTTTTGGGCTGTAGGCGTAGCTAAAATACCTGTATTAGTTATTCCATATACTGCAAATGCATAATTTTGAGCAGAAACATCACTGCTTCCACCAATAATAAAACTATCATCACTATTTAAAATTAAGGAGAAGCATTTGTCGTTACCATTAAACGAACCATTAAAATAATTTATACCATCGGATGAAAATGTGGTGTCTAATGTGCCATTGCTATTTAATCTTACAGTATATGAATTTGCACTCCATGTTAGCCCTTCTTGTTCGTACCAACCTACTGCTGTTATTTTGCCATTAGACTTTACTGCCAAATCCTCTATTACTGGGGAATATATGCCTGAACCAAGGGCAGAATTTGTAAATGTTCTAATGCCAGAATTACCAAAAGTACTATCTAAGTTTCCCGAATTATTGTATCTTGCAATAATAATTTGAGAATTTGTATTTGTTAAGGCAGATTTTCCACCAACAATAATATTTCCTGTGAGCGGATGTATTTTAACAACTTTAATTTCGTCGGCTCTATTAGTAATAAAATCTGTGATTACTTTCCCAGAGTTTCCAAAACTTGTGTCTAAAGTCCCGTTAGAATTAAGTCTAATTAGTGCACCATTTTTATTTGATCCATCATCTGAGTATCCTGCCAATATTATTTTTCCATCATTCTGAATGTCAATACTATTTGCAACATCATCACTTCCAGATTGTAAATCAAGTGTAAAGATACCTGAATTTCCAAATGTAGTATCTAACGTTCCATTTGAATTATATCTTATACAAAAAAAGTCTTTACCTGATAAAGAATTATCCGTATAACCAACAACTAATATTTTGTTATCGGATTGAAGGATTACTCCATTAGCTTTATCACTGCCTGAGTTTATTGAAGTTATAACCTTTCCATTAGTGCCAAAAGTGGTATCAAGGGATCCGTCCTGAGCATTTATAAATAGTGGAAATAAAAAGAATAAAAGATTTAGTTTTTTCATGATTTTTTTTTGCAAATATAATATAAAATTACTTGAACAATTATAATCTTAGCTCAATTTTTTATTTTTTCAAATTCATTAATAATATCTTCTATAGGTTCTGTGCCTACAGAAATTCTGATAATTCTAGCATCTAATCCGGCTTCTTCTAAGAATTTTTTGCCTTCTTCGGTTTGTAATAAATCATAGTGTGCAAGGTAAGTATAAGGCATTGCCAATGTGAATTCGGTGCCTAAACTTGGACCTTTTGAAAAATTAAGCGTATCATAACATTGTGCTAATGGTTTTTTGAAAATTACCGTAATGAGACCAATGTGATTGTTGTTCTTTCTGATTTTTTGGAAATTTTGCCAAGAATTTTCTTCATAAACAGAGTAGGTTTTTTCTACAAAATCTTGTGTTTTTAGATAGTCATAAAGTTGAGAAACATTTTTAGAAATTTTCTGCATTCTCACTTCATATTCCTGCATTTCAAAAGCCAATCTTTGACAATCTAATAAATATGGTTTCAGGGTATAGTTTTCAATTTGTGATTTTATCTGGTCTTGATAAGGCGAATTTTCGTTCACCATAATTGCTCCCATTAAAATATTAGCGTTTCCACACGCAAATTTGGTGAGGCTTTCTACAGCAATATCACAATAAGGCAAAACTTCTGCACAAAACGGACTTGCCATTGTGTGGTCTAAAATCAAACCAATTTCGTATTTTTTGCAAAGTGAAGACAGCCAAGGCAAATCCAAACATTGTAAAATAGGGTTGCTGACGGTTTCAGAAATAATGTTGGCTACTTTTTGATGGTTTTCTGCTAACCAATTTTCAAATTGTTCTTTTTGGTGAATATTCACAAAAAGGAAATTCTCGTCGCTTCTTTTTTTGATGATGTCTATAGAATCTAAATACAACCAGCCGAGTTGTACATTGAGGGTTTTCCCTTCATTTTTCTTGATTTTAGTCAACGTTTCTATGGCAGAAAAAACAGCATTGGTGCCAGAATTGGTCAAAAATATATTTTCTTTTTTTGCAGAATAAGCTTCGGAAAGAATTTGGATAATTTCTGATTGTGGATTTTCTATTTCTAATCTTTCTTCTTGGAAAAGATGATGAATAATACCTTTGTCAAAAAGAATTTTTTCGGCATATCTAGAGCTGATAATTGCCCCGATGTTTTGAATAATTTTCTTGATAAGAATTATTTTTTCATGGTTTTTTGGTAAAACTAAAAAGCAAACATTTTCTATAGTGATGTATTCGAATTGTTCGTTAAAGATATATTCTATTACGGTTTTTGCTTGTAGTGAAGTAATAGGAAATAGAATCTTTTCATCATCGATTTGATGAAGGTTTTTTACATATTCTTCTAATTTCTGAACCAGTTTATTTTTAAAAAATCTGGGATAACCGCTGTTCAATTGGTTTAGTAATTCTGGTTTATTTTCTTCATAATCAATTACATTTTGTAATGATGGTAAACTTACCGAAACAGAATGCGGATTATTGATTGGAAGTGAGTTTCCTAGTGGAATATGTTGAATTTTGTATGTCATTTTTTTTCTAATTTATTGATTGAATAAACCGTTTTTTTGGAACGTGGCACGGTATGCGCCCCGACCTGAGTGGAGCTCTCCCGAAATGGATTGGATTTTGCTTTGGCATCGGGAAGCGAGAACGGAGGGCGGAAAAAGGCGCCCAAAAAATAAAAAATCGATCAATTTTTATGTAATGCTTGTGATAAATCTTCGATTAAATCTTCTGTATTTTCTAAACCGATGGAAATTCTAACGGTAGCATTGTCTATTCCTTTAGACGCTAAACTGTCTTTGGAATTGGTAGCGTGACTCATTTTTGCAGGAATTTCTAACCTAGAATCTGATGTTCCGAATGAAACTTTTTTCCCGAAAAGTCGAGTGTTATTAATGAGTAGGTTGGCCGTTTCTTCATTTTCTAGCTGGATGGTAAGAACTGCAGGAATAATGTTCATCTGTTTTTTTGCCAAATCATATTGTTCAAAATCTTCTAAAGCAGGAAATTTTACAGATTTAATTTGTGGAATAGTTTTCAAAAATTTGGCAATTTTTAAAGCGCTTTCTTCTTGCGCTTTCATTCGGTAAACCAAAGTTGGAAGACCAAGAGAAGTTAAATAAACATCCATAGGACTTTGGGCGTTTCCGTATGCATTGGCAAAAAATCTCACTTTTTGGTGAAGCTCTTTGGTTTTAGAAACCACCGCACCTGCGGTTACACTGCCGTGCCCAGAAATGAATTTGGTGGTAGAAAACACCGAAAAATCTGCTCCCAAATCCAAAGGTTTCTGAGAAACGAAAGTCGCCATACTATTGTCCACCGCAAAAAGGGTGTTGTATTTTTTGCTGAGTTTACCAATTTCTTCTAAATCTATAATTTTAAGACTAGGGTTGGTAGGCGATTCACATAAAATTAATGCGATTTCGTTGTTTTTGAGTTCTTCTTCTACCAAATTGAGATTGGTAAAATTAGTGTAAATAGTTTTAATATTGTTTTTTTCGGAAAGCACTTTTAGCAATCTGTACGTTCCGCCATAACTGTCGTTTTCTACCAAAACAGTGTCTCCGTTTTTGAGAACCATTTCAAAAAGTACCGAAATTGCTGCAATTCCTGTATTGGTACAAACACAACCAAAACCATTTTCTGCTTTTGCAAAAATATTTTCTAGCGCGTTTCTGGTAGGATTATCTGACCTAGAATAATCATAGATTCTGTCATTTCCTTCCTGTTTTTTAAGGTCAAAAGTTGCCGTGTTGTAAATAGGGAAGTGCGAAGCTCCATAAGGATCTTTGAAATCTGAATTTAGGGCAAGATTAGCAAGAAGTGTTTCGATTTTCATTTTAAAAAATTTATTAAAAAAGTTGATTTTTCAATCAATTTCAATGCAAAGTAAATGAAAATAATGTTTTTGATGGCAATTTTTAATGATTTTGTGGTGGTTTTTATGAGTTTTAGTTCTATGAATATTTTTTTGTGAGATTTTTTTTTAAAAAATATTTGGCTGGTTGAATAAAATTTATAACTTTGTATTTCAAAGTGCTTTATTTATGGAAAATAAAAATTACCAAGAAGACTTGTTGCACATCAGAAAAATGATGGAGAAAAGCTCTAGATTTATTTCTCTGAGTGGAATTTCTGGCGTTTTTGCAGGTTTGTTTGCATTGGCTGGTGCTGTTTATGTTTATTTCCTTTTTGAAAAAAATGGGGTTGACTATTTCGAGGCAAACGTAAAATACTATGAAAAAGATATTGTAATTCATCTTATTTTGGTGGCGCTATTGATTATGGTTCTGGCTGTTATTTCAGGAGCTTACTTTACCATCAGAAAAAGTAAAAAGAATAATCTTACGATTTGGGATAGTACCACTAAGAAGTTGTTGGTTAATTTTGCTATTCCTTTAGCGATAGGAGGTTTTTTCTGTGCTGGGTTATTGTATCATCATTTACATGGATTGCTAGCACCTACCACTTTAATTTTTTATGGTTTGGCACTTTTTAATGCAGGAAATTATACATATTCTGATGTAAAATATTTAGGACTTTGCGAAATTTCTTTAGGAATTATTTCTGTTTTCTTTTTGGGATATGGATTGTTTTTCTGGGCTATTGGTTTTGGAGTTTTGCATATTGTGTATGGAATTGTGATGCATAAGAAGTATAAGTGATGTGGCGATGTAGGAAATAAATTAAAGATAATTTAAATGGGGGCTGGTTTTCTTTTTTCAATTTTAGTTTGGTTAATTTTAATCTTATTGATTTTGATTTGGTTATTTATTTCATTCAAAAAGAAAAGAAAGCTCGGAATTATCATTTCATCTATTTTTTTTCTTGTTTTAATTAGTTTTTATTTTTCAAATGAAATAGAAGAACTTAAATTTGGTAAAAAAGATGTTAGTAATGATCTAAAAAATTTGAATATTATATTTGAAGATGATTTTAAAATAATTGATAATAAAATTTCGGGAATGCCTGAAAGATATCAAGATACGAAATTGCTCATCTCTAAAAAGGATAGAAATAAAATAATTTATGATATAAAAAATTCTAAGAACTTTAAAAAATTAAAAAATGAGAAAGAAATTATAAATAATAGTGAAGAAATATTAAACTTTAAATA
>APMI01007384.1_pt1 | contig 28486 bp, 24 predicted proteins | sample 667938 | NCBI WGS metagenome assembly APMI01 (sample SAMN01084076, study PRJNA167559) | wastewater metagenome | biome: Wastewater | place: Denmark: Ejby Moelle, Odense | collected 2011-11-28
TATTGCCAACAACATTTGTTTTCACGATAAAACACTATAATATGTTATAAAGAAAACGCAAGCTAACAATTGAATATATTTTGTTTTTAATCTGTATACTAATTCACGGCCTAATAGTTTGTCATACCTATATTTGTTTAATTTACCACGAGTTCTTAACTCCCAGTGAACATAGCGTGCTTTACGCATTTTTCAAATCAGTGGTTTATGAAAATTAAAAAATAAACGTTTAACATCTTTTGTTTTTTCTATTGAATTTTCAGCTTTACTTTTTAAATAAAAATTTGTACTAACACTTTTATATAAAAAGGATCATATTTGTTGGGTTATAAATCTTTGTGATAAAAATAAACGTTGTTTTAAACTAAAATGAGCCTTTATTTTTAAGATATTTGAGTTTTTAGTATAAAAAAAATTAAAAAAATTATTGGTTTTTTTTAAATTAAACTGTAAAAATTTATAAATATAACTTTTTAATTTTTTTTTTTGTAAAAGTTTTGTAGGTTTTTTTAAAATTGAATAAAATTTAACTTTACTAATAGACGCCTGTTTACTACTTTTTAAAAAAATTTTTGAAAAAGGATAAACATTTTTGTGATAATTTCAAATATATAAAGATTTTTTATACTGTTTTCTTGTATAAAATAATATAAAGTAGAGATAAATTAATTGTATATACTTAATGTTTTTTAAATTAAATTTTAAACAAAGTAAAAAAAAAAAATTATTGTAATTATTGTTTTGTAACATTATATTAACGATCTACTTCTCCAAACACAATATCTATAGTACCGATTAACGCCGCTAAATCCCCTAAATAATGTCCTTTAGAAAGTTTTGGTAAAGCTTGTAAATTATAGTAACTAGGCGATCTAATCTTACACGTTATTGGTTTACTAGTGCTATTACTTTGTAAAAAAACACCAAATTCACCTTTTGGAGATTCTATGTAGGCTGTTGTTGTATTTTTTTTTACAATAAAACCATTATGTCAAAAAATGAAGTGATTAATTAGGTCTTCCATTGAAGAGTAGCTACATAATGTATTATTATAAAATAGTTTATTAGTTGCTAAAGACGTATACTGAAAATTTAAATTTGTTGTTAACAATTTTTTAGCTACAAAGTTTATAATATTTAAACTTTCCCCCATTTCAAGCATTCTAATTAAAAAACGATCATAAGAATCCCCGTTGTTTCCCAAAAAAGATTTTAAAGGAATTAAATTATAGCCGGAATACGAGTTTTTTTTTGCTAATCTTAAATCTTTTTTTAAACCAACACTACGCGCCATTACTCCTGTTAAACTAAATTTTTTGCAGTCTTCATAAGATAAAACGCCTATATTAACTAAACGTTGTTTTCATATTGAATTGTATGTTAAAACATTGTGCATTTCGTTTAAAGTGATGAAACAACCTTTTACAAAAACTAAAATATCTAAAATTAGTTGTTTGTCTATATGGTAATTAAAGTAATTTATAGGTTTATGAAAAGCTGCATGCATACGTGCCCCACTTACACGCTCATAAAATTCCATCAATTTTTCTCGTTCTTCAAATGCTCAAAAAATCGCAGACATACTTCCTATGTCTAAAGCATGGCACGCTACAGCTAACATATGATTTAGTATACGGGTTAACTCATCAAACAAAATTCTTATTAATTTGTTATATTTATTTATATTAACAATACCTAAAAGCTGTTCTATAGCTAAACAGTAAGCATGCTCTTGTGTCATCATAGAAACGTAATCCAGTCTATCAAAATAAGGAATACTTTTAATAAAATTTTTTGTAGTTATTAACTTTTCTGTACCACGATGTAATAACCCTATATGAATATCCATGCGCTGTACAACTTCGCTGTTTAATTGTAAGATTAACCTTAAAACACCATGAGCCGCGGGGTGTTGAGGTCCAAAATTTACAATAATACTTTTATTTTTAAAGTTTTTTTTTTTTAATTGATTTCATGTAAAAAATAAACTACGATTCATTTTATTACTTTTGATAACCACTAAACATCAACCTTTCCAAACCTTTGGTTAAAAAAAATCTTGAAACGTTAACCTTTTTGTTAGGTACTGAAAAACTGTAGTGTAAAAAACACTGCAATTTGTTTTGTGAAAAATAAAATCTATGAAAGCTGTTTGTGTATCGATTTTGTATACTTAAACTAATTCTACTTTTATAATTTACTAAAAAATTTTTTTTAAAACTTTTATTCAAAACTAATTTATTTTTTGATTTATACCAATAATGATATCTTATTAATTTTTTATTTAAATGTTTATTTCTTTGTAACACAATATTAGTGTAGTGAAGATATGTGTTGTGAAATTTTTCCAAATCTTCTAATTATTGGTTGTTTTTTTAATCTTAAACCTCGCATTGTATAACAGTTATAAAACTTAATGTAAGGAAAAAATCGTTTAAAATACATAAAATCTTTTAATAAAAATGTATAAATAATATAATTTTGTCTTTTTTTTTTAAAAAAAGCTCAATTGTTTAAAAATTTGAGTTTTGTTCAGTGAGAATAACCAAAATTTAAAGTAAATTTATTTTTATTACAAAAATTTCTTACCCTAAAACTTTTACCTCTGAATGTTAACCTTGCTCATTGAAAAATAAAACAATTGATAAATATCTTTAAAGTTAATTTTAATTTGTTTTTGCTTTTTAAATAAAAACCTGTGTAATGTAAATTTAAATTATCCCAGCGTTTATAGGTGTTAGCAAATAAAAATATATTTAAATTTATTGCGTTAGATTTAATTATAATGTTATTTGAATTTATCTCTTTATACATAAGCTCAGTTCTGTTAAAAAAATTAAATATAGAATTAGTTTGTAACATTTTTATTGCCCATAAACTTATTATAATACTTTAGTGTAGTTTTATTACAATATTGTTTCTGTATTTTTTTGTACAAAAGTTGTAACCCTAAGTGTATTTTTTTTTCTCTAGTATATAAAATTAACGTTGTGTTTTTACTTCTAAATTGAAAAATATAACGGCCTAAAATTAAAAATTTTCGATCAATATTTTTTATATTTTTTTTTCTTTTTATTTTATAAAAATTAAATTTAAAATATTGATTTTTATGTCATCGGCAATTAAAATATAAAAAATTTTTATTTAAAATATACCAACCTAATAATTTGTGAACAATATATAGTTTTGCACTTAATCATCGTTCGTTTTGGATAAAAACCCCGCTTTCTCAAAACATTGTTGTATTTATTTTTTCTAAACGTGGTAAACTTATTTGTGCCAATTAGTTTCAAGGACCCAACAAAATCAAAACAAAAGATAAAGAAAAACAAAATAAATGAAAATACTCGGCTAAATAAAATAACGCAAAATAAAAACCACCAAACTCTGTTGTATGTCCAGCCACTAATTCCGATTCTGATTCTGGTAAATCAAAAGGTATTCTAGCTGTTTCTAAAAAAAAAGTAACAATCAATAATGGAATGCAAGGAAAAAGTATAAAAATATTTCACTTTAGTGCAAACTGGAATGAGCCTAATTGCATAAAAGATAAAGAACTTGAGATTATACTTAATAATAATAACAAAAACGTTAATAACAATTCAATTACTAAACCCATAGCTAAAATTCGTCATGCAGATAAAGTTGCATATTTACTATTTGATATTAAGCCCGCTGCTGCTAACAAATAAGAAATAGAAGACGAAGAAATACATAAAAATAAGACATTATATTCAATTTCACAAATTGCTAAATTTGGCCCTCACACAATATTAGCTCAAAACAAATAACTGGTTATAAAAACCATTGCTGGAACTACGATAAATAATGGTTTATTAACTTTTTTTATAATAGCTATGTGTTTTAATAACATTTTAAAGGCATCTGCTATAAACTGCAATCTACCTTTGTATCCTATATAATTTGGGCCAACTCGTCTTTGTAATAAAGCTAATACTTTTCTTTCAATTAATGTTATTGTAGCTATAATCATAGTAAAAATAAGGAAAAGAACAAACATTTTTAAAAAACTAAATATACTAGATGCAATATATAAAAAAATAGTATGAAATAAATTATTAAAAACACTAGCCATTTAAATCCGCAGTTATAAGACGTTGACTTTTGTAATTAACATTGTTACCGTATTTACGAACAAGTCTAAAATGGTAATTACATTTTAATATGTAATAAGTTATTCTTTTATTATATCTTGGGGATAAAGGATGCACCGTACTTGCTAACTTTTTTTCAATTTTTGAATCAATTAACATAATATAAAAAGATAACATACCTAACATAGTAATTAAATGTCCAGCGGTTGCCATACTTTGTCAACCCATATATATTGCTGGAAAATCGTGTAGTCTTCTTGGTAATCCTGAAAAACTTACTCAAAAAAGAGGTAAAAAAGTTAATCATTGACCGGCTGTGTATAAAATTATATGGATATAGGCGAAAGTTCTAGAATATTTTACATGAAAAAATATTGCAAAATAATAATAAAAACCAGTAAAAATACCCATTACTACAGCGCCTGACAACATTAAATGAAAATGAGCAACTACGTATAAAGTATCATGCATTGAAATATTTAAACTTACATGTGATAGTCACATACCTGTAAAACCTGCAACTAAAAAAAACAAAATAAACGAACTTGAAGCTAAAGATACAACGTCATTTTTGTATGATCCGTTAATTAATGTATATGTTCAGTTAACTACCTTAATTGTAGCGGGCATTGAAATCATAATTGTAATTGTACTATATAGTGCTCTACTACGGTGATCTAAACCTATTAAATACATGTGGTGACCTCAAACTAAAAAACCCATATAGTTCATAATATAAATAGCTCAAATTAAGTGGTGTTTAGAAGCCATACGTCTAGAATTTACAACAGGTAGAACTGAGTTTATAACACCAAATGCTGGAATTACTAAGACATAAACCTCAGGGTGTCCAAAAAATCAGAACAAATGGTGGAAAAAAATAGGATCGCCTCCATATGTAAAATCAAAAAAGGAAGTTTTTCAGTGTCTGTCTAAAATTAACATTAACATAGCAGATCCTAATACTGGTGTAATTACTACTAGTGCCCTTAACATTAATAGAATACTTATACTAATAAACGGTAGTAAAATTCTTCTGTTTCGCATTCCTGGCATAGCTAACGTTCGTCTTGTTGCTAATAAGTTTACAACTGAAATAGTTGTACTAATACCAGCATAATAAACACCTAAAACAAGCATGTCTTGAATACCAACACCTGTATATTTAATTTTTGATGAAAAAGGTGTAATAAAAGTTCAACCCGATACGGTTTGAGTAGCACTTGCGCATTTAACAACATACCTTTTTTGTCGTTTTACTCGTTTCGCATTAACAATTAAAAAATAAAATGCATCAGGGATTAAATTAATATACTGTCAAAAATATAATTTTCAAGGAATATCATTAGGGTTAGAAGATCCCCCGAATACTTCATGATAAAAGTAATGATTAATTAAATCACTAGGATTAGCTTCAGGTTTCCTAAGTTCAAACTGCTCTGAATCTTTCAAAGTTGTTACATTAATATTTGCTTTAGATTTATAACGTAACTCATCATATATTGTTGATTGTGTAAAATGATCAATTTGTCTTACCTTAAAATAATTATCAACTTTGTCATAATTTTTTCAGCACATAGTTCGCATAAAACCAATTTTTGCAATTAACAAATAACCACAAGGCTGCAATCAAAATCCTAAACTATTTAAACGAGGAAACGCAACATCCTTACTTCCAACGTGATAAGGTAATAAAAAATTAGCAAATCCACCGAAAAAAATAGGAACTACAACAAAAAAAATCATTATTAAAGCGTGCGCAGTAATAACTTGAAGATACTTTAAAGAATCACCACCAAAAAAAGGGCTACCTGGGTAAGCCATCTCTAAACGAATAGCTGTAGCTAACAAAGCACCTGACATTCCTGTAACTAAAGAAAAGTAAAAATAATTTAAGCCGAGTCTTTTATGATTGATGGTGTATATATATTTTTTTGATAAGTATTTAAATAATAAATTGTAATAATTTATCTTATTAATTAAATTAGCGCGAATTTGGTATGTCAAACTACCCATTTATTTACTTTAATGACTATTTAGTTTAATAAATTTCCTATAATAAGATATAACTCAGACAACTGGTAGTGTACGCTTCAATTGTTATAATCTGAAAAAAATCAATAGTAACTAACATCGTAAAATCTTCTAACTAGTCATTTTAATCAATTAGTTATAAATAAAGTGTTTAATAAAAGTAATAGTAATAAATTTTGTATATTTAAACTAAATAAATTATAATATATTCTTTTTTGTTCATAACTTTTTATAACTAAAAATAATCATGAAAAAAAGATAAATAAAAAATGCCAATATTTAGCAATCAACGCCAATAAAAAGTATTGTTGTTTTAAACGAATTTTTGGATTGTCTACAGTTAAAACCCATGAATTATGATCCTCATCTAACGATAATGTATTTTCAAAAAAAAATGTTAAAACATAATAAAATTGATAACATTCTGCTAAGAATATATATATTATTGTTAAAGTTATTACAGTTAAGTGTATAAGTAATTGTTTATACGAGTAATTTACTAAATTATGTAAAACATAATAAGAGTATATAATTAGTATTATTAAAAGTATAAGATTTAGGTAAAATGCAGTTATAGGTAATAAAAAAGTTTGGTTTAAATTAGATTCATCAAACATATAAAGTACTTCTTGTGAACTGTTTAAATAATAATAAAAGAACAGTATAAATAAAAAGCCTTCTATTAATCAAAAATAGGCGTTAGTTCTTTTTCAAAAACGTTGTATTGCGGAGGTAAATTTACCGAATCTATAACGCTTTAAAAAAAAATTAAAACCACTCATTAATCAGAAAAACAACAAACCAACAACAATTCAAACTGCTATTTGTTTTAGAAAATTAACAGAAAAATAGTCAATTAACAATAAAATAAACAACAAACTTACAATTATTGGAATTATTATATTTTTTATTAATAAATAGCTGTGATATAAATAATATTTTAAATCTGTAATAGATGGTAAAAATTTTTTAGCATGTCCTGTAAAATTTTTTTTATAATAAAAAATATAATTATATCAAGAGTAATTGTAGACTCATATATAATTAACTTTGCCAAATAAAAAATTATAAATTAATTTTAATTTACCTATTAAATTTATGTAACCTCAATTATCTTTAAAGGTTTCTTTATGGAATGGTACAAAGAAATTTACTAACAATTTTTGAAAAGGAAACTTTGTATCAAATCAACTTTCTTTTCTTAACAATATAACAAACTCTTTTACAGCCGCTACATTATAGTTATACACTATTATCAAAAAATCTTTTTCAGAATTGTACAAAGGTCTATTTACACTATATACGTAATTTAATACTCAGTTTGTTATAAAATAACTTTGAATTTTTTCAATTTCACATGTTAAAAATGTTGCTAAAACTAACTGATTATAAATAATAAATTTAATAAATTTTTTTTTAAAAAAATTAATAAACTGTAAATGTAAACTAAACATTTATTTATAAATAGTACGCATAAAGTTAGGTGATCACAGATAACTGTTTATTACTTTTATTTTTTTATTTTTTTTAATAAAATTAACCTTACTAATTTTAAAGCTTAAAATTAAAGTAATTAATGTAAATATGTTATAAAACAAAAAACTTGTTAACATATTCTGAGGAAACAGGAGTCGAACCCGTAATACCAGTTTTGAAGACTGGGGTTTTACCATTAAACTATTCCCCATAATTAATTAAAAATATAGTACATAAATTTTTTTTAAAAATGTAAATTTAAAGTTTTTTATTAAAAGGTTGTAATAATTATTAAGTAAAGAATTGTTGTTATTATTGTTATCATAACTATGTTTTAAATTAAAAAAGTGAGAAAAGTGAACCGATAATTCTAAAAAAAATCAAATAAATAAACTTAGTAATCATACTCAAAAAAATGGAAATAAAAATATAATATTTAGCATAACTGTTAAAGTGCTATTTGCTGTTAAATTAGATAAGGCTAAAGTTAAAGTAAACTCAGACATATTAATTTATTCCACCCACAGATTCTTCTACGGATACCTTGTGTCAACTTAACTCAAATCACCTACAACAAAGTCAGAAGCTCTTTCGTTTTTAATTCTAAAATTCTACCCCCCTAGAATATTTTAAATAGGATGCTAACTTTTTTCATTATTACCACCCCAAAACCTTTAGGTTTTACACGCTATGTGTTGTATACTATACAATAAAAACAAAAAAAATTGTGTTACGACTTTACTGAGCTGTAAACTCTTCGAGTGTGATGGGCGGTGTGTGCAGGACTAGTTTATTAATTCATCGTAGCATACTCATCTACGACTACTAATGATTTCAGCTTTACTGTTTCAAGTTTCAGAAACAATTCCGCACTATGGTAATATTTGGAAATCACTTCAGATTACTCTTTTGTTATTCTTTGTCTTTACCTTTGTAACACGTGTGTTGCCCAACCTATACGGACCGTGAGGACTTGACTTCAGCTAGTTTATTATAGTCATTTTTAACTTTATAATTAAATATTAGAAATATACTATAAAATAATACTAAATAAGTAGCGTAATGCCTTGTTTACTACTAAAAACATAATGTAATTAACTGTTTATTAACATAAACAACGTAAACATGATAGATTTTTAAGTTAATGTAAGTTCACAGACCCAAAATGGATAAGCAAAGTAGTTGTCAATACGTACGAACAAAAACTATATTAATCTATTACTTATGTATCTTTGTAGGTTGCGTTCGTTTATAGAACTTAATCTCAGATTTCAAGATACGAACTGACGACAGCCATGCAATACCTTTTAAACTAATGTATAAAGTTATTTATAAAATAGTTTATTAAAAAGTTGGTAAGATTCTACGTGGATTATCGCATTAAACCACATGTTCCACCATTCGTTCTAATCCCCGCCAATTCTGTTAACTTTGAGTTTTGCAACTATACTCACCAGGCGGATTGCTTAGCGTAAACGTTTAACAATCAATATTTATAGTAAGGATTACTAGGGTCTCTAATCCTAATCACGAACCTTACTTTCATACCTCAGCGTCAGAAAATATAAGACAAGCACATTAGTATACCGGCAGACAACCGTAGGTTTTTACATTTTATCGTTACCTAAGGTAATCCCTCATCTTAATATTCACTCAAGAGCTTATTCGATATTCCAACTTTTATGTATTTAGTTAACCTGAAATAGCCCAGCCTACGTATCCTTGACGCCCAATCATGCCGAATAATGCTAACCACTCAGGTATTACCGCGGCTGCTGGCACCTGTATTAGCCATGGCTTCTTTTTATGTTTACCCTAATAATGCTCACATACGTATAGACTTTACAGTTTCCCTTCTTCATCTCCGCTAATTTGATAGGTCATGCTTTCGCACATTGCCTAATATTCTTCACTGCTGCCTCAGGGCGGGGTAGTTTCCATACCCCATGTGGTTGACCCTTCTCTCAAATCAACTAGAGATCACTGGCTCAAATAAATTTGAATACCTAATCCCCTATGCTAAGACCTAAAGTACGCTACTGCTTTCTGAATTTTTAATTCTTACTTTATTGTCTTAAACATATTTACTCACCTCGACGCTAGTTGTTTTCAGTTATTATTAATATTTAACCAATAATTACTGAAAACACCTTAACTTGCATGTGTTAGACACTTAGCTAGCATTCACTCCAAGCCAAGATCACACTCATTAATTTAATTCCAAACCTTTATCAATTATATCTAAATTTAACGTTGTTAGGGCTAATTTCTTTCTTACTATTGTTAAGTATTTGAACACGATGCATTCTTTTAACACCTCTCCTTTGTCATCAAATTAAAAATTGTTCAAAAGGTAATGCGCACATTCTTATAGGCATATGATGGTGGTATCTACCACAAATTTCTGCGCATTGCCCGTAATAAAAACCTATGTTGTCAATATAAAAAGAGTGATGTGTAGATCTACCAGGTACACAGTCTAGTTTTAAACCTAAACCAGGTATAAATCAAGAGTGAACAACATCGTAAGAATTTGTTACTATTGTTAGATTAATATGAGCTGGTAAGACTAAAGTTCTCTTTGTTCTAAGTAATCTTCTTGCTAGTGTAACAGGTACAATTTCGCTTCTATGTCTATTAAATTTTATTGCATTTTGATAATTAAAAAGTTTTGTTTCTAAATCGTTTCCGTCTGTAATTTCACTCATTGTATTCTCTAAAGGTTCTATTAACATATTTGATTTTAAAATAAACGGATTTTTTTTACCTTTTTCTATTTTTAAAAATGTTTTAGGGTCATAAGTTGCTTTATGAAGAAATTTAAACTTTTGCAATCTTTTATATTTTTTTTGTTTAAATCCTCATAATAATTCTGAGTCTTCAACTTTAGGCTCTAAAGTTCCTGCATTTTTTCAAAATTTTAATAAAAATATTATTGATTTATTTATTTCAAAATTGTTTTTAAAGGTGTCTAAATTATGTTTATTTAAAACACCTTGTATAATAGTTAACGGTTTTTTTTTTGTTGATTCAACTAAATTAGAAGAGAAATCTGAAGTATCGTCGATTAAATTATAATTGTAGAACCCATCTACGTTTAATCTATGTTTTACCCTATGTTTTATATAATTTGTTTTTAAAAAAGTATTATATGTGGTTTTTAAATTTATTTCTGAATTAATCGTACTTGTTTTAGTTGGCTTTGTACTAGAGAAATGTTTATTAGCATGAATTTTATAAATATTTTCAAAAATAACTGGAATAACTGTATTTGTATCATTATCTAAATTTGATTTTGTTAAATTATCTTCCTCTAAAAATTTTAAATAACGTTGCTTGTACTCAATTTGTGTTCCCAATTGTAATGTAGAGTAGTACGTGTTAGAAACATAAGATTCATTAGGTACAGATATTTGTCAATTATTATAACCTACATTTTTTGGTGTTGTTGCTATATTTTGAAAACCTGCAGCTTCAAATTTATAAACTCAGTATCATTGTTTACCTTGTATTCTAAGTGTAAATAGTGATCCCTCATTTTGTCACTCAATCATACGTAAAATAAAATTAGAGTTTACTAAAATATTACCACATCAACTTAAAGGGATAATTGCTACTAAAAAATCTCCCCATTTTCCGTGGCCCCTTAAACTTGTATTTGCAATAGGGTTAAATTGCATAACTCTCCTATTTATTACCCTAAAAATAATAAAAAAATATAAACCTCAAAATAATGAAAATCAAAATCATCATCAGTACTGTCATTGCGATAAATGAATTAGTATATCAGATTTATATGTAGAGAAACCAAAGTTAAAGTTTGTAATTGTACTAGCTTCTGTCATAATATGACCCCACATTTTACTAAAACTAAAATTATTAGATATATAAGTCAGATAATATTTTCATTAAAAAATACATTTTTTCTAAAAGTTACTACAAAAATAATTCCAAAAAATAAGATATATAAAAAATAAAAAACAATATAATAAACAATATAAATATTAGTTAAGTTGTTTAATTTAAAATAAAAAAAATATTCAAAGTTTACATCATTAAAACTGTAGTTTAACATATTAACAAAAAAAAAACCAGCGACAGCTGAGATTATTAATATAAATAAAACAGCTAAAAAATTATTAAAGTTTATAAAACGTATTTTACTTGTTATTTCTTTGCTTACAAATTGTGTATAATAAACGGAGTTATTTTTTATAATTTTATAATAATCAAACAAGGTATAGTAAGTTACTCTAAAAAAATAAATAAGACTACTTAACATACCTAAAAGTAATAATATAATACTAAACAAATTTAAGATATCATAGGTTAGTAATTTAAAAAAAAAAAATTTATACAAATAACCAACTGTTAATGGTAAACCGGATAGATTTGAAGACATAAATAACAATAAAAGAGTATCTAAACTAAAGATTTTTGTTGTTGAACCCATCAATCTAGAGTCCTGAGTACCAAATTGATAAATAAAGGTGCCTACGCAATAAAAAGTGCTTGCTTTAAATAATCCATGTAAAAATAAATACAATATTGTTATATAAGTATTACCTAAGCTTGCTAAAACTCACAAAAAACCACAATGACTCATTGTTGAGTACGCTAATAACTTTTTTAAATCTGTTTGAGAAGAAGCTACAATACCTCCGTAACAAGCGGTTAATGACCCAACAAAAACTAAAAATTGAGTTCAGTTCAAAAGTACAAATAATAGGTTAAATTTACAAATTAAATAAATTCCTGCCGAAACTAAAGTTGCAGAGTGGATTAAAGCTGATGCAGGAACAGGAGCTTCCATTGAATCTGGTAATCAAATATGGCTAATTATTTGGACAGATTTTATACTAGCACATAGTAACAAAAATAAAGAACCTATAACCAATGTATTACTAATTTGAGTTGTGTTATAAACTAAATTTAAAAATATTTCACAATCAGATGTATTATACTCTTTATAAAAACAAACAAAACTTGTTAATAAAAAAATATCACTTGCTAAATTAAAAGTAAAAGCTTTTAAACTTGATTTTAAAGTACCCCGCCTAGTAGATCAAAAATTTATTAAAAAAAAAGAACTCAAGCCTATTAATTCTCAACCCAAAAAAATTGTATAAAAATTGGAACCTAATACTAAAAATATCATACTAAATATAAAACTATTAAGCCAAAAAACAAATAACGATTCATCAGCTTCGTGTTTAAAATAATTTAACAAATAAATATTTGTAGAAAACCCTATTGTAATAACTAAAAAACTAAAAAAAAAACTTAACGGTGTTATAGAAAACCCTAAAAAAGTATTAATATTATTAAAAATAAATTTTTCTGAACTAAAATCTAAATAAAAATTTAAATAAAAATTTAATAGTACATTACCATAGGATATTATTAATAAGAATAATATTACAGCAAATACCATTATTAACGCGGTGCTACTAACTTTAGATTTTATAACAGGATAACATATTAACAATAATAAATATAAAATGAAAAGAAATAGTATAACATAAAAAATGTCAAACAAAATCATTATTCAGTTCCTAAATAGTTTTACCAATAAACGTTTACCATTAAAAAATTTAAAAGTTTGCGTTTTTAGTTTTTTTAAATTTAGTGGATGTATTTTATTCTTTGTTGATTTACGTTTACTTACCGAAAATTTTATAATATTTATTTGTAACACTAAGATTTTGAATTTTTGACAATAAAAAATATTTTTCGTGAGATTCTAATAAAAAAGACGTATATAAAAAAAAAAATAAAACAAAAGATAATAAAAAGTAGTTAGCTAACTGCATAAAAAATGTTAATATTAAATGGCCTTGATAATAAATTAACAAAATTTGTTGAACTAAAAAACTAAAAACTAAGTCATATCAGTAATTATTGTTGTCCCCACTTCAATTAATAGGTGTATTAAAAAACGCAAAATAATTGTCTACTGTAATATCACAATTATCAAAAATAAACTCTGAAATTTCAAAAAATGCTGCAAATAATAATACTAGTCTTATATTTTGAATAATAAAACGTGAAATCATAATTGCAATAGCAATAAAATCAAAAAAAGATTCTACCACTAAATTTTTTGTTCGACCTACCCCGCGCAAATATGTTGTAAATGCGATACCAAAATTTTTTAATACAAAAATTGGCATAAATAAAGCGGTTAGAAATACAAAATTAAGAAGCATAACAAATCAACTTAAATTTTGAATAAAATAAGTAGAAAAGATAGTAAAAAAAAAAAATCAAATTATAACAACCGCAAAAATTAAAACGTACAACATTGTATCATCTGCTGCCCCAATTTCTTCTTCTAAATCAGTTAAATAAGAAAAGACTGTAAAATAAGAGTCATTATTAGAGGAAATATTAGTTATCAATTTTAAACCTTGGTTACTAATATAAAAGATTAAACCTAAAAAAATGGAAAAAACAAAAATTATATTAACAAAAAAACTATAAATAAATAATGTTTTTGTATAAAAAATAAAATTTTGATTTAAATATAAACTTGGGAAAAATAATTCGTTAGCTAAAGATTTTCAGTATGCGTTGTGTACAAAATTTGTATTATTTCATATTGTTAAATTTACATTATTGTATAATTCTTTTACATTTAATAAAGAAAAATTGTATGTCAAACTACCCATTTACTGAAATTAATTTCGCAGCATTATAAATCTTAGGTATACGTAAGTATGTGCTACTCATATAAACAAACAAATATATTAAAGCTAATAAGGTAGCGCCGTTACCCCCTAATCTATTAAAAAAACGACCAAACGGTAAATAAGAAAAAACGTATCATAAACTTACAGACATTACGATATACGTTACTTGGTAATATCATTCTTTTTCGGGGCTAACTTTTGACAAGTTAATTAGTTTTTTTGATAACCCTTTAACTCAGTAATATATAGACGTAAAAAAAGCTTTTATACTATAGTATTCTTGAAATTCTGAATAATTTAAAATATTTGGTTGAAAATAAAACCCAGTAAAGAAAAGTATTAAACCTATTAATCCCGTATAGTGGAAAGGACACGCTATTAACCAAGACATATAAGGTCTAAAATATCAATGAGGAGCTACGCCAAAAAACCTTACATCAACCTGCATACCTACGTCTCCTCACATAAAAATTTCGTAATTTAACGCTTCTGGTTCTGTATATAAGTATACACAAAATAAACCAACAAAAATAATAATGTTTAAAAATTGTCCAATTTCATTTAACAAGGCTTCATCAAACCAGTTTAACTCAAACTTAATAAATTCGTGAGATTCATCAGCTTTTCAATCATAATGCATATCCACCCCGTGATAAACGCCGTAATAGGCTAATAAAAATGCTGTTATATAGTGTAAATAGGCTAACCTTGTTACAGTATCACTATTTAAAGTTTGATCTGGAAAAATCAATCAGTATAGTTTACCAACGAATAAACAAAAACTATGAAAAGCGTTTGTAGCTATAGTTAATGTAATATCACTTAGGTGAGTACAACAGAGTGTTAACCCTGAAAAAATAACAAATTGTGCCAATAAAAACAACAAAACGCCACTTTTTCAAGCATACTCTTGCTCTAAGCTCATTGTATTTAAATAAAATTTTCTTAATAAATGTAAAAATATAAAAATAACTAATAAGTCAACACCTCGTTCGTGTAATCAAAAAAAGTCATCTGTGTATAGATTTTCGCAATCTTCTTCCTCCCTTGCTAAAGGTATAAACATAGACTCTGTTATAAAACCAAGACTCAACATAACACCTGATACTAATTGATTAAAAATTGTTAAAAAAATACAAAAACCGAAAAGAGCTGGCAACTCGTGAAAAGATATACGTAACTGTACAAAATACTTAGCCAAAAAAATAGAAAGTTGCCTATGCAATAATTGTGTGAAGCGACGTGTAAGGTAGAAATTTGTATATAGATAAACATATATTTACGTATATTTACTTATATTATAGATAAACATATATTTACTTATATTTACTTATATTATAGATAAACATATATTTACTTATATTATAGGTAGGTCTGGTTAAACAGGTACCCTCTTATATAGGGGCTGGTTTTAAAACGTTAGCTAAAATACAGGTTAATAATGTATATTTTTTATGCAATTGTCTAATTAAATTTGTGTAAAAAATATACATTATTAACCTGTATTTTAGCTAACGTTTTAAAACCAGCCCCTATATAAGAGGGTACCTGTTTAACCAGACCTACCTATAATATAAGTAAATATATGTTTATCTATAATATAAGTAAATGTAAATATATGTTTATCTATAATATAAGTAAATATACGTAAATATATGTTTATCTATAATATAAGTAAATATACGTAAATATATGTTTATCTATAATATAAGTAAATATACGTTTATCTATAATATAAGTAAATATACGTTTATTTACACCTGTAACTCATTGTGGACAGTGTTTATATTTTATTTTTAAATATTAATTCTTTTTTATTTTCTTTCCTATATTTTTTAAAAGTTTTAGATGTAATTTTAATAATCCTATTTTTATTAACGTTGTGATCTTTTTTTATTAATACGTCCTTTAAAACAAAAATTATATTTTTCTTATTTTTTATTATAACTGTAGCTATATGAGGTACTTGAGCTTCTCTTGATATTTTTATGTTATTTTTACTATTAGCTGAGTTTTTTATATTATTTTTATTTTTAATAGTTTCTTGAAATGTAAACTTTTTTAGCGATAATATACGAATTTCAAAAAAAACATTTGCATTACTTACTATTGGCGCGTTTCTTATATACTTCTCTTCTATATCATTTAACTCTAGTTTATATTTACAGCAAAAACTTTTTATTTATAACTATGTTTGGGAGATAATCACAAACGATTTATTTATTTATTTTTATTTTTTTTTTGTAGATTATCCACTACTAATTATTTATTTAACGTTAATTTTAACATTATTCAGTTTATTGTTCATTTGATTTTATTTTATTTTAAGGCGTATCCAATTAAAAGCTCCCGAAAAAAACCCTGTTGTAGAGATACTTAGAGAGCAGAAAACAGCCTTTCAGTTTAAACTAAAACCAAAAGCTCGGTTATTTCAAAAGTAAATGTTCCAAAAAGGTAGTTTTTCAATCCCAAGCGATTCTAGCGGTATTCTATTAGTAAAGGTTATTCAAACAAGAAGATGTAGTACAAGAAAACATGCAGATATAGGTAAGTTTTTGAAAGTTGTTTTACGAAATACTAAAACTAAACTATCAAAACGCCGCAAGAGAAAGGTTAAAGCGATCGTTATCCGTTCGCAAAGGTATTATTTTAAAAAATTTGGAATGTATTATCAATTTGGAGTAAATAGTTTAGTTTTACTAAAAAAACGTATGAATACAATTGGTAAGGAGTTGTATGGACCTACTTCAAAAATGTTAAAAATTAGAAAATTTAGAGTAGCATTCAAACATGTATTTAAGGTGAATTTTTTTCTAAATTATTTTAAAAATATTTTAAACAAACCTTTTGAAAAATTTTGTGTAAATTTATTTTTTTTTAAACAATCGTTATACTTTAAAATTAAAAATTTAAATTATCCCTTTTTTTTTTTAAATAAAAAAATATTAAAAATAAAAATATTAAAAAGTAATGTTTTAAATGTTTTTTGAAAATATTTTATAAATTTTATATTTTTATCTATATTTCTTTGTATAATTTTTTAAATACCAGCTCTAGTCGTTCAACGGTTAGGACAACAGACTTTCAATTTGTAGATTCGGGTTCAATTCCCGGCTAGAGCAAGTACGTTTTTAAGGGTGTCAAGTTCGATTCTTGAAAAACGAGATTTATTTTATAATATTAAATACAATTTATAACAAAAATAATTTATTAAAAAAACAATATCAATTCTCAAAAAAAATTAATTTTTTTTTTTTTAAATTTTTTTTTAGATTAGCCAGCTGAGGTTATTATTATATCAGATTTTTTAGAAAAACACGTTTGAGAAATTTAAAAAAAATAGACTTTTCCAACGTATTCTTATTTCTTTGGGGGATGCATCAAACTAAGCTAAATAAACTACCTAATACATATTATGTAAATTATATTTATAACTACTATATTAATTCTATAAAATATACAGCTTATTTTATTTAAAGTATACCTAAAGGTAGAAGTTTGGTATTAACCATCTGCTTATATAACTTGTATTTGATAGTGAAAAGTACCGCGAGGGAAAGGTGAAAATTATTTGAATATTATGAAAACTGAAATTTAATGCAACTTATCAAATAGTGCTAAATGTACTATTGTACCTTTTGTATAATGGGTTGGCGAGTTATAAGTATAAGCAAGCGCAAGCAAAGTGAAAATATTATTAGTTTATATTTATAGACCCGAAACTAAGCGATCTAACAATGAGCAAGTTTTAGACTGAACTCGTAAATGTTGCAATATTTTGGGATGACTTGTTGTTAGGGGTGAAAGGCTTATCAAGCTTAGTGATAGCTGGTTCTCCACGAAATCTATTTAAGTAGAGTGAATTTTATAACTTAATTAGGTAATTCTCTAATGAGGAAGATCGCTCTCCCTTATTAATGTCTAAAGTAGTTAAGTAAAAAAATTTAAGCAGACGTATAGCGCTAAGGTTATATGTCGAGAGGGAAACAGCCCAGAATAACTGCTAAAGTAACTAATTAGGTTTAATGTAAAAGGTGTAGCTGTTTTTTAATGAAGAGGTAGGTTTGGAAACAGCCATCCTTTAAAGAAAGCGTAAAAGTTCAAGCATTAATAAAAGAGTTTAAAAACTTGTAATACTATGCCTATAAATGTTTGTTAAACAAAACCTAAACTGAAGCATTATATTAGGTAGTGGAGTGTGGTTTAACTTGTTGAAAAAACTTTGTAAAAAGTTTTGGAAAGATAACTATTAATTATGCCAACATGAGTAATAGACTATTTTTGAAAAAGAAATACGCCGAATATTAACGTGGTTTTTTAGTTAAGATAATCTGACTAAATAAAATTCGATTACTAAACAGTTAATTAACATTAACTGTGATGTATTTTTAATAAACAAATATTGTAAATTAAATAAAATAATTTATTTAATGTAAAAATATTATTAGAAAAAAATTAAAAAATTATCGTACAAATACCAACACAGGTTAATTAATTGAGTAAATAAAGGCGAAAGAGTGAATAATACTAAAGGAACTCGGCAAATTTTCTCTGTAACTTCGGGATAAAGAGAGCTAACGCATGATTAAAGAGGGGGTAGCGACTGTTTATTAAAAACATAAGACTTTGCAAAATAGAAATATGAAGTATAAAGTCTGACACCTGCCCAGTGCTGCAAGACGAAAATAGATTACATAGTAGTTTAATAAGTCCCAGTAAACGGCGGCCGTAACCCTGACGGTCCTAAGGTAGCAAAATCCCTTGACGGGTAAGTTCCGTCCTGCACGAATGGTGTAACGACTGCCCCACTGTCTCTAGTATTATCTCTATGAAGTTGAATTAGACGTGAAGATGCGTTAAGGTACAGCTAGACGGAGAGACCCTATGCACCTTTACTGTTATCTAATAAAGATTTATTTATTTAAAAATTTAGGGATGTAGTAATATAATAAATTTGAAAAACTACTTTTTTAAAAAAATAAAACTAATAAATTACAAATAAGATTTATTATGTTAGAAAGACAGTTTGGCTGGGGCGGCAACCTCCTAAAAAGTAACGGAGGTGAATATTGATTTAACCTATGTTGTTAGCAGTGAACGCTGAATGATAAAGTTAAGTTAGATTAGTTTACTTACAAGTAAACTAAGGGCGAAAGCCTATCATAATGACCCGATTTTTTATATAGTAGAAAAAATCGATCAACGAATAAAAGGTACGCTAGGGATAACAGGCTGATAATTTCCTAGAGTCCCTATCGAAGAGATTGTTTGGCACCTCGATGTCGGCTCATCATATCCTGGTGGAGCATACGCTGCCAAGGGTTCGGCTGTTCGCCGAATAAAATGGTACGTGAGCTGGGTTTAAAACGTCGTGAGACAGTTTGGTCCCTATCTACTGTACTCTTTAAAAAAAAAATTATGTTTACTTCAGTACGAGAGGACCAGGGACAACAAGCCAATTGTAATAAATTACACAAAAATGTAAGTTTAAAAGCTACGCTTGCTAATGTAACCATACTTTAACATGGGAACTTTATAATTTTTTTTTTTAAATAAGCATGTTGTAGACTACGACAGAATACTAAAGTACTAAAAAATAAGAGATTATAAGCGGTACAAAGGTAAAAAGCTTAAAATAGCTAACTTAAAAAGAATACTAAGGGGTGGTGGCTGAGTGGTTAAAGCGGCAGACTGTAAATCTGTTGGGTAACCGTCGTTGGTTCGAATCCAACCCATCCCATTTAAAAAAATTAGCTATAAAACTGCATTAGATGGATGCCTATAATACAGGTTAGTTAACTAGCTTTAATAGTGGAGGAGCTTTAATACCTATGAAACTATTACAAAACTAACAAATATAGAATAAAAATATTTTAGTATATATTTTTATAAAAATCAACTGAGAAAATTAGTAAGGATGACTGAAAATTAGCAGAGTTACAAAAAAAAATTAGTTGGAATGCTAAGCAAATTTGGTAAAAGCCCAATAATTGTGTTACTGTGGCGCGGAGGTCCACTCAGGGCTCATCACCCATGATTTGTCGGGTTCAATTCCCGAACGCCACGCTGCTCGTATGGCGGAACTGGTAGACGCGTATGACTTAAAATCATATCCTAAGGGGTGTTGGTTCGATTCCAGCTATGAGCAAGTGCAGTTTTACAGTAGAGTAGTTAAAATTTTTAATAAAAGTAGATATGCAAGAAATAGGCAGTTAGCTCGTGTTATCTTTTATTTTGGTTTATATATAAATATTTTAATTATTTATGGTGTATTTTACTTAATATATGGCTTAAGTATCTACCATAATTACTATTGACCTTTAATTTTTATCTGTTATTTTTTTGTTTTTTATTCTTTTTTTATACGGTTTAGTAAATTAAAGAGTATGTTTACATGAGTATTAAATAATAAATTTTATAAGTTTATTAAAAGTGGTTTTTTAATAGATTTTTTTTTTAAAAAAATCATATATTATATAATTTTCTTTTTATTTATTTATTATAATATATTTTTTTCAGAAAAGTACATTATAGAATATATATTTACTAATTTTTCAAAAAAAATTACAATTATTTGGTTGTATTTTGAGCAAATAACTAATCAATTTGCTTATAACATTATTAGTTTATCTTTAATAGCCTTTATAATATATTTAATAGTAAATGGTCAGTTTACATAATCAAATTGTTGTATCCTTACTTTTAAAAAATTTAAATATTTATTTTTTTATATTTTTTTGCGCATTTTTATTTATTTCTATATACATTAAGTTAACAAAGTATACGTTAAAAAATATAAACATAAATATTATTTTTATTTATTTATTATTGTTTTTTTTAATGTATTTGTTTAAATTGTATATAACGTGTTCAACAAAAAATTTAGATAGTATAATTTGTTATAATACACAACTGGGTGACGCTTTAATAGCTTTGTCATTGTTAACTACATTTATTAGTTTAATCTTTTTAACAGAACGATTTTTACTTAAGACTAACTTTTATTTAAATTATTTTTATATATTTATTATATGTACTATTGGTATGGTAAGTACATCAAATTGTTTAGTAATGTTTTTATATTTTGAATTTATTTTTTTACCTTCGCTTTTGTTTGTATATCAATTTGGTTATTCTAAAAAAGTTATAAAAACAATTAGCTTTTTACTAACGTGAACATTTGCGGGTTCGTTGATTGTATTATTTGTTATTTGTTACTTAAATATAATACACAATTCAATGGATATAAATGTTTTAATAAACATAAAATATACATTTTTTGAACAAAATATAATCTTTTTTTGCTTATTTCTTGGTTTTGGTATTAAAATACCCGTTTGACCGTTTCATTACTGATTAACAAAAGTTCATGTTGAAGCCCCAACTGGTTTTTCTATATTTCTTAGTGGTTTTTTAGTTAAAACTGCGTTTTATTGCCTCTCAAATTTTTTTTTTATTTTTTATACAAAAAATTTATTAAAATTTTGGATTATTGTTATTATTTGAGGTTCTATTGACGCATCATTTCGAATGTGATCATCTCTAGATATAAAAAGATTAATTGCTTTCGCAACTGTTCAAGAGATGAATTTAATACTACTATTTTTTGTTTTACTGTTAAATTATTACACCGTATTATTAAATATTTTTTTACTAATGCACGGTGTTTTATCAAGTTTTTTTTTTTTTCTAATTGATCAAATTCAAAAAAGATTTCAAACACGTAATATTACAAGCTTGTCTGGTTTAAATAGTTATACACCTTTATTGAGTTTAGCTATTTGAGTAAGCTTACTAATTTTTAGAGGTTTCCCTATTTTTTTAAAATTTATAATAGAATGAGAGTTATTATTTATTTTATTACAAAACTATAATATTTTAGGTTTTTTAATTTTTTTTACATTAAGTTTTTTTGGAGTTTTAGGTTTTAGTAAAGTTTGATTTACAGTTTTGTATGGGCAGCCATATTTTTTATTTTTTAGAATTGATGTAATAAAAAAAGATTTAATTACGGGAAGTTTATTTTTCTTTGTTTTATTTTTTTTAAATTTTATATTTATATTTTATGGCTAGTGTTTTACTTACAACTTTTAAATCTTTGCAAGCTTACATTTTAACATTTAGGTTGTTTCCGTTTAGTATGTATAACATTGTTGTTTATTTAACAATAGCGTTAACATTAATATTATATTGTTACTAATAAACTTTATAGATATTGTTAAGTCTTTTTTTTTAGAGCTGTTAATAAGTTACCATATAATTATTACTTGTATTTTTTTAACAAGTTTACTAATCATATTAATTAAATATAAAAAAATAAATTTTAAAATTACAGCAGTGTTGATTATATTTATTATTATTTTTTTAAGTATATTTTGAGTTTTTATTGATTTAGTATTTTATAAAATATATTTAGTAAGTAAATTTTATTTTTATAATATTTATATATTTTTTTTATATGGCAAGTGTTTTATTAAAAAAATTTAATATAAATTTTACTAATATTTTTTTTAAAAAAAACAATTTATTATATCAAGATGTAACACTGCCTTGGGATAATTTACTTTTAAATGTACAAAACTTTTTCTTAAACTCTTTATATTTTACAGATACTTTTTTTTTAAATATTTTTAAAAAAAACTATCTTAATCAAATATTATTGTTAAATTTAAATTTTATAAATTTTTTTTTTTTTTATGAGTTAAGTGTTTTAAAACAGAGCTATAAACTAAATACTTTTGTTGTTTTTAATTGTTTTTTTTCAAACTTAAATGTAATTTATTGTACAAATGTATTAAATAATAAAATAAATAGTATTAGCAATATTTACCCAGCTAGTATATGATCCGAACGTGAGGCAAAAGAGTCTACTTTTTTATTTTTTAAAGATTTAAAAGACAGTAGACGTTTGTTAACTGATTATTTCCAATTAGATAATAATTGTAATGATTATAAAACCACAAGTTATAACTTAAAATTTCAAACTATTTTAAAAAAATGTTACATTGATTATTTATTTTTTCATATTTTATTTTTTGTTTGTTAATAAGTTTAGCATTTTTTTATACACAGTTGTTGCATTTAGTTTTAATAAGTGAAATAATTATAATATTTATTTTTTGTTGTGGATTAATTATAGGTAGTATGTTTAATATTTATTTTTTATTAATTTTTTCATTTTTTTTATTAATTCTAGGTGCTTTAGAGTTAGCTTTATCTTTTTTGCTATATTTACTTTAAATGTTAAGAATTTTTTTAAAAAAACGAAAACTTAAAAAATGTAGAAATAAAATAATTATAATATATAAAAAAATATTATTCTATAGTAAAAAATCAGCTACAGCTAATTATAAACTTTATGATTCTTTTTTTTTTCTAACATTACCCAAAAGACAACAATTTTTTTTTATATATAATACAAATTTAAACAAACAAATAAACCTAAGTTCTGGGCGATTTTTGGCTTTTTTTGGCAAAAGAGCTAAATTTTTTAAAAGAAACCCTAAAAATATAGCTGGTATTGTTATGCAGTTAAAAAAATCGTATTTATATTTATTAAAATATATTTATTTATTTTATATAAAAAATTGTAACAAACGTCAGTATTTATTTTTTGATAAGTTTAATACCTTAATAAAGCCAAATATTTTTTTTTTAATTCACAAACAATCATATATACCAAGATTTTTACCAATAAGAAGAATAAAAAGAAGGGTTCTCCGTATTATTAATAAGCAGTAGATGTTGCTTATTAATACTATTCATTTATTTTTTATGAAAAACACTTTACAAACTCAAGGTTATTATTTATTTACTTATTTTTTAAATCATAACTGATGAAATTACTTTATTATTTATTTTATATTAGTAATACTACTAAAGCAAACAAACTTTTTATTTTTCTATTTTTTAATGTTTAATTCTTATTTTAAACTAGTAGCTTATGTTAAAATACCCAATACTTTGCTAATAGGTTTTAACAATATACACCCATTATTATTTTATACTATTTTTATTTTATTTTTATCTACAATGTATTCAGAATTTTTTTTATTTAAAACTAAAAATTTTAAGTTAAAAATAACAACTTTAACTTTACTTTTAGGTGGTTTATGGGGTACAGGAAACTCCGTATGAGGTTTTTTTTGAGTTAACGATCAGATAGAATTAATCCTTTTACTATATATTTTATTACAACTAAGTATAATTCATATATTTAATGTAAAAAAGAACCAAAATTTTTTTATCTTAAGTTATATTATATTTATTGGATATATACTAATTTTACGGTGAGGTTTTATCTTTACTAGACACAGTTTTATAAACATAAAATTATTTATAAATTTTTATAAAATTAATTTTTTAATTTTTTTTGGTATTAATTTTTTATTTTTAATAGTTTTATTTATATATAAATATTATTTATATTTTTTAGTTTATTTTATAAACAGATATTTATATTCAAATAATTTTTTTAAAATATTTTACTTAATGTTGCATTTAATTGTATGTATTTTTTTTTTTGTCTGAGTAAAATATAAAATAATGAACAACACTTTTTTTTTCTATAATTATTTTTGTAGTTATTTTTTTTATTTGAATACAAGTGTTTACTTAAATAAATTTTTTTTTTTTTTAAAAAAAAGGCTATTAATTTTACAAGTACAAATCTTGTCAGTTTATTCAGTAAAAACTTATTTTTTTTTTAAAAATATTTTTGTTAATTATATAAGTATAATATTTTTATTTTTTTTTTTAAAAAGTAAACTAAGATTTATATTGAATAAATACATAATTAAGTCTAGTAGACGTTGAATTTAAATTATCTTTTAAAACGACAACACATATTTAAAAAAAGAAATTTAAAATTAGTACGCCGTAAATTATTATTAAAAATGGGGGAAATTGGCCTAATTAGCATGCTAAATCAAAGATTTGATTTTGTTTATATAAGAGGGTTTAAAAAAGTATTGAGAAGACGACATATGAAAAAAAAAATGAGTTTTAAACGTAGAAAATTTTGATTCTTTATTAGACCTAATACAATATTAACTTGTAAATCTGTGAATTCTAGAATGGGTGCGGGTGTTGGATCTTTAGTAAGATTAACTACAGTTCTCAAATCATATAAAAGTTTTATAGAATTTGTAGGTTATTCCTACTTTTGATTAAAAAAACTAAAAAATTGAACTAGATTTAGATATCCTTTAAGATATATAGTTTATTTACCGTAGACGTTGGCAATTTTTAGGTTAAAATCATCGTACTTAACTATTATTTTTAATTTTAAATTTTTTTTAAAAAGTAATAAAAAATTATTAACAAAAGCAAAATTTTATACAAAAAATGATTTATTAAGTAGAGGATCTAATAACCCTTTAATGTATGTTCGCGCCCCTAAACATTTTAAAGCGGGGAAACAATTTTCTTTTTATTTTAATAGTAATTTTAAATATAAACTAAAAATTTTACAAAAAAATAGCGTTAATTTTCTAAAACAACCCGCGCAAGTTTTATACAATTCAAAAATGCAATTTTTAAGAATAAATCAAACTAGTATAACAGTTTCAAGAATTACTTTAAAATCTAAGTTTTATTTTATTTTTTTGGCTGGTGTTATCTTTTTTCAACTAATTGTTAATGCTATTATTTTCTCATTTGTTTTTTGACTGTTAACTTTTATAGCTAAGTATACCTATTCTAATAAATATTACGATTATAAATTAAATTTTTATGAGTGTGGTTTTAAGAATATAACAAAAAAAAAACCAATAATTGAATTAAACTTTATTACCATGTTATTATTTTTACTAATTTACGATGGAGAATTCCTTATTTTAATACCTTTTTGTTTAAATACTAATATATATGCTTTAGGAATTTATTGTTTTTTTTTATTTTTTATATTATGGTTTTTATTAACTTTAGCTTTTGACTATATATACTTAACTTTGTCATGACAAGTAATTGTTTAGTTTTACATACATAAAAGTATACAAACTTAGTAAAAATATTATAAAAAAACACAACGTAAACCCATTAACCTTTATATTTAATTATTTTTATTATTTTTTTAAACTTTTTGGTATAGTTATTCATTATAAGTATACTTATAGTATTTTTTATAAAAAATTAAAAAAATTTGTAATGGCCAGTGTTTCATTTTTATACACCGTTACTTTTAGTTCAATAAGCATTTTTCTATTAGCACATTACGCTTATATATTGTATGAAATACTAAAAAACCATAAAGCAGACGAATGAACATTAAGTATACATTTAATTGATTGAAGTTTAATTAAAAATCAAGATTTTTTTTTTGCATGATTTTTACAAGTTTTATCTTTTAGTCTTTTTAAAGTTGTTAAAAAAGATATATCTATGTTACTAATTATTTTATACACCTATATTATAATAACTTTAGTTTATATGTTTATTATATTCATATTAAGCAATTTTTTTAAAGCTAATAAAAAAGAACTACATACAATTTTTTTAATATTATTATTTTTTTTTATAATATTAACAACTTTTTTTTTTGTTGATAATTTAATTTTATTTATTTTAGTATTAGAATTAATAGCGGTTTTATATTATTTTTTTTTTTTACAACAAACTCAAAAAAATTTATTAACTTTTTTAAAATTAAAAAATTTATTAAACCTATACTTATGATTTTCATTTATAACCTTAATTTTACTTGGTTTTTCAGTTTTAGTTTGTACATATTATGTGGGTTCAGTAAAATTTTCTCAATTAGAGTGTTTTAGATATTCCACAAATAGCATATATTGAACTTTATTACTTTTAGCTATTTTTTGAAAAGTAGCTTTGCCCGGTTTTCATTTTTTTAAATTAGAGCTTTATCAGTATATATCAATATTATTTTTATTAATTTTTTCATCATTAAGCTTATTATTAAATTGTTTTATTATAAACTTCATATTAGTTATATTCGGTTTAATACTTAAAATTCAATTTTTTTATTTTTTAATTTTTGCTTTGATCTTTAATATTTTTTTAAATGTAAAGGGTTTGTTATCCACAACTGTTTACCAATTTTTAGCAATTAGTTCTTTAAATTCGTTATTGTTTTGCGCAATCATGGCTATGTTAAATGTTAAGAATTTCTATAAAATATAATTTTACGGTAGAAGCTTTATCAAATTTAAGACAATTAACTTGTTCAAAAATTTGTTATAAAAAAAAATTAACATTTTTAAAAAACAGAGTTAATTTAACAAATTCAATCAGCAATCGTTTAGTTTTAAACAGTAAATTTCTTAGATCTTACAAAAACGTAAGACGTTATTATTTAAGTGTGTTAAGGGCTAATTTTAGTTTAGGGTTACCCCTTAACTATTTAAATTATTATTTGCGTAACTTTGACAACAAAAAATATTTAATTATGTATTCTAAAACACATTTTATGAAAGAGTTTGATTATGTATTATTATGAAAAGCGTTACAAATGAATTCTTTATTTAATATAGCGACTACTATAACAAAAAAAAAAAAAAAATTATTTTTTAAAAAACGAGTTTTTTTTATTTTACCAAAAAAAAGATTATTATTTGTTTGAAAATGATTATCCGTTTTTATTAGAGTAAACGCAGTTAAGGGTGTACCAAACCATTTGTCGTTAATAAAAAGTTTTGAAAATTTTTTAATGGCACCTGACAATGTTCAGGTATTAAATTCTTATAAGCTTCAAATATATAAATTACAATTATTACGAACTATATAACCATGCTTATTGTAATGGCTTCAAAAATGTTAGTAATTGCTGGTGTTATGACTACATTAGCTGGAGCAGCTTTAGGAACTGCTGTATTATTTGCTGGTTATTTATTAGGAGTTGCTAGAAATCCTGAAGAATCAGAAAATTTATTTAACACAACTTTAATGGCGTTTGCTTTAATTGAAACTTTTGTATTTTTATCATTTTTAATTGCTGGGTTAGTTTATTTATTTATTTAATTTTTTTTTAAGGAGTGTGATTTTTATTTAAAACACTAATTGCTGTAACACTTGCTGTGGTTGTTAGAGGTGTTTTACCTCGGTTTAGAGTTGATCAGTTAGTAACAGAACATTGAAAAATGTTTATGTTTATGTATATTTTTTTTGTATTAGAATTAATTTCTGTTGTTTATTTTAATTTAATTTAAT
>APMI01001054.1_pt1 | contig 28482 bp, 21 predicted proteins | sample 667938 | NCBI WGS metagenome assembly APMI01 (sample SAMN01084076, study PRJNA167559) | wastewater metagenome | biome: Wastewater | place: Denmark: Ejby Moelle, Odense | collected 2011-11-28
GCTAGAGACGAAAGAGAAGACGAAGAATTTGATTTCAGAAAAAAATATCTTAAAAAGAGAACTTTCAGAATTGTAGCAGACCAGTGTGGTAAATTATTTGATTCTAATGTATTTACAATGGTTTGGGCAAGAAGATTTGCAGGTTATAAGAGAGCAGATTTATTATTACAAGACAAAGAAAGATTTACTAAATTATTAACTAACAAGAGATATCCTGTGCAGATTATTTTTGCTGGTAAACCTTACCCGATGGATTATTCTGCAATTTCTACCTTTAATAATTTAGTAGAAGAAAGCAAAAATCACAAAAACATGGCTGTTCTTACAGGTTATGAATTAGCATTAAGTAAGTCTTTGAAACAAGGTTCTGATGTATGGTTGAATAATCCTAGAGTTCCTAGAGAAGCTTCTGGTACATCTGGTATGACCGCTTCTATGAATGCTTCTGTAAACCTATCTACTGATGATGGATGGATTCCTGAATTTGCTAAAAACGGCGTAAATTCTTTTGTGGTTCCTAAAGCGGATTATGCTAATATGAGTGTTTATGATGTAGATCATTATGATATGAATCAATTGTATGACATCTTAGAAAACGAAATTTTACCAATGTATTACGAAAGACCAAATGAATGGAGACAAGTCGTGAAAAATGCAATGGATGATGTAAAAGTTCAGTTTAATTCTGATAGAATGGCAGATGAATATTACAAATTGATTTACAATTCTTAAATCTAATATTTGATATACAGAAAGCGCTTCAAAAAAATGAAGCGCTTTTTTATTGTATTTCTATTTCTGAAATAAAAATATAAGCATCACCATTGTAAGGATAACCTTGGTGCCATTCTGGTAATTTACCGAAGTTCTTAGCAACAATTTTTACATATCTGGCTTTATGTGGAGTAGTGCTAAGAGTAAGTTTCTGAGTCTGTACATTCTCGTCTTCAGGTTTTATTTCGTTATTTACTTCGCCGGCTTTTTTGAAATTTTTATTATCCATAGAAGTGTAAAAAATAACTTTGGTAGGCATCAAAATCCAAGACCTTGTATCCTGTAAAAAATCTGCTGCCAGAGTTTTTATTTCTTTTTCAGACTTTAAATCTATAATCGCTTCAAAGTCGTTTTTTTGATAACCGTGCCAGTCTCCTTTTTTCCAATTGGCGTCTCCTATAATGCCATCTACAAGACCTTCTTTGCCACCTGCAAAATATAAATCACTAGGTTGGGTTTTGATGTCTATGCTGTAATTGTTTGGTTTTTTATAAGCAATAGCTTTGGTAATTGTACTTTTTATTTGCTCTATATCTTCTGTATAAGCTTTTATTTCAGATGTTTCAGAGATGGCGAAAGGTTCTTTATATTCTTTGTAATCACTTCCGTTTACAGAATAAAATATTTTACCATCATTTAGAGATTTTATGCTTATTTCTTCCTTTTCTAGAAAACTTCTATTGTTAAATTTAATGATAGGAGCAAGTGCATTTTTTTTAGTTTTAACCATTGGTTTCTGTTCGGGATTAGCCAATGAATGAATCCAATAATCTACATCTTTTTTATTTTTGAATATCAATGCTTTACTGTCTTCTAAATTGATTTTAACTTCACTGAAAATAGGTTTTGTGCTTTGCCATTCTCCGCTACCTGGGGTTACGCAGTATAATCCCATAGAACTTAGGATATACCAAGAACTCATTTGTCCACAATCTTCATTGCCAATTAAACCATCTGGCGAATTTTTGTAGAAATTTTCTAAAATATATTGTACTTTTTCTCTGGTTTTTTCGGGTTTCCCGATATAGTTGTACAGATAGGCAACGTGATGAGAAGGTTCGTTTCCGTGGGCATATTGTCCTATTAATCCTGTTACATCTACTTGCTCTCTGCCTGTGGTTTTAGAAGTTTCGGAGAACATTTGGTCTAATTTTTTCTCAAAAGCATCATTTCCACCGTAGAATTCAATCATTTCTGGAATAGCTTGTGGTACAAAGAAGGTGTAATGCCAGCCATTTCCTTCGGTATAATTGTTGTTAATTTCTTTAGGGTCAAATGGTTCTAGCCAGTTTCCGTTTTTCTTAGGTCTTATGAATTTAGTTTCAGGGTCAAATAGATTTTTCCAACCTTGCGAACGTTTCATAAAATATTCATAATCTTCATTTTTATTAAGGATTTTTGCCATCTGAGCAATACACCAATCGTCATAGGAATATTCTAATGTTTTAGAGACGTTTTCATGCTCATCTTCTACACTTAAGAAACCATTTTCACGATAAGTTTTCATTCCAAAATCATTGAATAAATTAGCGGAATTTTTGGATGCTTCAAAGGCTTTTTCATAATCAAAACCTTTAATTCCTTTTGCCATAGCATCTGCAATTACAGAAACGCTGTGGTAGCCAATCATACAAAATGTTTCGTTACTTGCTAATTCCCAAATCGGGAGTCTTTTCCCTTGTTCGTACTGAAGAATAAAGGTATTAATAAAGTCTGCGGTTCTTTTTTTATCAATCAAAGTCATCAAAGGATGATATGCTCTAAAGGTATCCCAAAGCGAAAACACTGTGTAATAATCGTGATTGGCGGTGTGAATTTGATTGTCTCTGCCTCTGTATTTTCCATCGACATCATTGGCAATATTTGGTTGAGTAAATGCGTGATAAAGAGCTGTGTAAAAAACCGAAAGTTTGTTTTTATCAGTAGAAGTAACCTCAATTTTTGAAAGTTCTTTGTCCCAAGATTTTGCAGCGTTATCTTTTATTTTTTCAAAATCCCAAGAAGTACCTTCTGCTGCCATATTTTTTTCAGCTCCTTCATAACCAGTAAGAGAGAGAGAAACTTTAATGCCTATTTTTTCACCTTTTATTACATTTCCGCTAAATGCTATTTTAAGTTTTTTTCCAGAAATGGCATTGCCAGATTTTTTTCCTTCATATTTAGAAATTACGAGTGGTTTAGAAAATTCTATTCTAGCAAAAATATGTTGATTGTCTGCCCAAGATTTACTTCTACGGAATACTTCTATGGTTTTATTGTCTATGATTTTTACTTTTCCTTCTAGCAATCGATCTCTGTGGTTAAGGTCTAAGATAATATTGGCTTGCCCGTCATTATTAAAAGTGTATTCGTGGTAACCAACTCTAGTTGTGGTGGTTAATCTGACATTGATGTTAAATTTATCTAGCAAAACTTCATAATAACCAGCGCTTGCTTTTTCGTTGTTATGAGAAAATTTAGAAGAATAATCTTTATTTCTTAGGCTAGGTTTTCCCATAGTTGGCATCAGCATAATATCACCATAATCTGTACATCCTGTTCCGTTAAGATGGGTGTGAGAAAACCCATAAATCACAGAATCTGAATAATGATAACCACTACAACCATCCCAACTTCCATCAATTCTGGTATCTGGCGAAAGTTGAACCATCCCAAATGGAACTGTAGCTCCCGGAAAAGTGTGTCCATGACCTCCCGTTCCAATGAAAGGGTTTACATATTGAGAGAAATTTTTCTGAGAAAAAACTGTTGAAAAACAAATCAGAAATAAAAATAGAGAAATCTTGTAAAGATTAGACATAAAATGTTATTTTTAAGTTTTTAAAATTAAAAAATATTTTACACGGTATGAAAAACTTTTGGGTATATTTTATAATAATCACATATTTTTCGTTTTTTGATAGAGTTTCGGCACAAGATTTACCTTTAATTCCTTATCCGCAGAAAGTGGAGATAAAGAGTGGGTATTTTGAAATACCAAAAACAATTAGCATACATCATAGTTTTTCTAAAAGCAAAAATGATAAAATTTCATTTACATTCAATCTCTTTAATAAAGCCAATATTATTTTTATAAAGAATTCAAAAAAAAATAGTCAAATTACATTTGGATTGTTACCTCCAAAAATAGAAGAAAGACATCAGGATTTTTATGTAATTAAAATTTTCCCTAAAGAAATAATTATTGAGAGTGAATCTGAAAAAGGAAGGTTTTATGCAATAAATACTCTTTCTCAACTTTTTAGTTATTATGAAGCCAAAGGTAGTATTCCTTGTATGGAAATCACAGATGCTCCAAAATTCCAATGGCGAGGAATGCATTTAGATGTTTCTAGACATTTTTTTCCAAAAGAATTTATCAAAAAATACATTGATTATCTCGCAATGTATAAAATGAATACTTTTCACTGGCATCTTACGGACGACCAAGGTTGGAGAATTGAAATTAAAAAATATCCTAAATTAACCGAAGTTGGCGCTTGGCGAGCCCGTTCTATGATTGGCAGATATAAAGATGATCAGTATGAAGAAAAAAAATATGGCGGATTTTATACACAAGAAGACATCAAAGAAATTGTAAAATATGCTTCGGAGCGTCATATTACCATAATTCCAGAGATTGAAATGCCTGGTCACGCTTCGGCTGCCATTGCGGCGTATCCAGAATTAGGTTGTACAGGTCAACAAATAAAAGTGGCAGAAAAATGGGGTGTTTTTGATGATATTTTTTGCCCAAAAGAAGAAACTTTCACCTTTTTAGAAAATGTTCTTACAGAAGTAATGCAGCTTTTTCCATCAAAAATTATCCATATTGGTGGTGATGAAGCTCCTAAAACACAATGGAAAACCAACGAAATTGCTCAGGCTCTTATCAAAAAAGAAGGCTTGAAAGACGAACACGAGTTGCAAAGCTATTTTATCCAAAGAATTGAAAAATTTCTTAATAAACATGGTAGAGAAATCATAGGTTGGGACGAAATTTTAGAAGGCGGTCTAGCACCAAACGCCAGAGTAATGTCTTGGCGAGGAGAAGATGGCGGAATTGCCGCTTCCAATCTCTCTCACGAAGTGGTTATGACACCTGGTGGTTATTGTTATTTTGACCATTATCAAGGAAATCCTGACACCGAACCTATCGCTTTTGGAGGTTACACCTCTACAGAAAAAGTATATTCTTACCACGTAATTCCAGAAAAATTAACCGATGATAAAAAGAAATTCGTCTTAGGAAGCCAAGGAAATGTATGGACAGAATATATCACCACACCAGAACAAGTAGAATATATGGTATTCCCGAGAATCACGGCACTTTCTGAAGTTTTATGGGGAACCAATACAGATTTTTCTAGTTTTAAGAATAGAGTTCAAAATCATTACTCAATTTGGCAGAAACTAAAAATCAATTTTAATAAAGAATCTATTAACCAACCTTTAAATTTACTAAAAAAATAATGTCAAACAGACGGAATTTTATAAAAAAAGCAGGAATTTTATCCGCTCTTCTTGCACTTAATCCTTGGAAAGCAGAAGAATTAATCCCCGAAAAACCCAAGAAAATTAAAAAACCTGTGGTGCTTTCTACATGGAAATTTGGGATAAAAGCTAATGAAGAAGCTTGGAAGGTTTTGTCTAAAGGAGGAAGAGCATTAGATGCAGTAGAAAAAGGGGTAAGATTGGTAGAAGATGACCCTAATGAAAGAAGTGTAGGTTACGGCGGAAGACCAGATAGAGACGGAAAAGTGACTTTAGATGCTTGCATTATGGACGAAACAGCCAATATAGGTGCGGTTGCTTGTCTGGAAAACATTAAAAATCCTATTTCTGTAGCCAGAGCTGTGATGGAAAAAACACCACACGTAATGTTGGTAGGAGACGGTGCGCTACAATTTGCAATTTCTCAAGGTTTCAAAAAAGAAAATATTCTAACCCCAGAGTCCGAAAAAGAGTGGAAAGAATGGCTAGAAACTTCTGAGTATAAACCTGTAGTGAATATAGAAAACCACGATACGATTGGGATGATTGCAATAGATGAAAAAGGTAATCTTTCTGGCGCTTGTACCACTTCTGGAATGGCCTTCAAAATGCACGGCAGAGTTGGTGATTCGCCCATTATCGGAGCCGGACTTTTTGTAGATAATGAAGTGGGAGCTGCTGCTGCTACGGGTCACGGAGAAGAAGTGATTAGAACCTGCGGTTCTTATTTGGTGGTAGAATTAATGAGGCAAGGCAAGTCTCCGCAGCAAGCTTGTGAAGAAGCAGTAAAAAGAATTTACCAAAATTTTGTCAATCAAAATCGGAGTGTAAAAGATACACAAATAGGTTTTATCGCCTTGAATAAATACGGAGAAACTGGTGCTTTTTGTTTGCAAAAAGGCTTTAATTATGCTGTACATAAACAAGATGGAAATACTTTAATAGATGCTAAAAATTTAATATAATTTGAAATTTGAGGTGTGAAACTTGAAATTATTTTTGAATTTCAAACTTCAAATATTGAATATTAAACCTCATATTTATGTTAGAAATTGCTTGTTTTAATAAAGAATCAGCACTTATTGCTGCTAAAGCTGGAGCAGATAGAATAGAGTTTTGTGCAGGATTTGAAGTAGGTGGAACTACACCTTCTCTTCACGATTTTATGGAATTGAAAAAAGAAATTACAATTCCTATTTTTGTGATGATTAGAACCAGAGGTGGTGATTTTTTTTATAATGATGAAGAGTTTCAGCAGATGAAAGAACAACTTTTAGAATTTAAAAAAGTAGGAGCAGATGGTTTTGTTTTTGGAATTTTAGATGAAAATTTAGAAATTAATATTCTTCAAAACAAAGAATTAGTAGAACTGGCTGGTGATATGCCTTGTAATTTTCACAGAGCTTTTGACCGAGTGAAGAATTATCAAAAATCTTTAGAAGAAATTATCAATTGTGGTTTTAAAACCATTCTTACTTCTGGTACAAAATCTAATGTTTCCGAAGGAAAAGAAATTTTAAAAACATTGGTAGAAATTTCTAATGAAAGGATTGATATTCTCTGTGGTGGCGGACTGCGCTCTACCAATATTTCAGAAATTAAAAATTATACAAAAGCTAAAAATTTTCATTCTTCTGGGATTGTAAATGGGATTTTGCCAGACACTGAAGACATTAAAAAGATGAAGTCACAAATTTAATCATGTTTTTTGACCTTAGTTTTTTGAAAAAATAGTATTTTTAACGATGTTTTTTTAGAATAAAAATAAGACTGTAACACCCAGTAGCTTTATTTCTACTAATTCTAACTAAAATAAGAACTTATTACCCAAAATATTAAATCATGAAATTCCCTTTGTATTTACCACAGATTAATAATCCTCAGAATGATGGTCTTTCTGTTTTAGCAGCAGATGTAGGCGGTACCAAAACCAATATCGCAAAATTTATTTCGGAAAACGGAAAAATGATTCTAGAGTCAGAAGATACTTATGCTACCAATAATTATCTTTCTCTTTCGGAAATTTTCTTAGATTTTATTAAGAAAAATAGCTTCGAAAAACCAGACCGAATTTCTATAGGAGCTGCTGGTCCTGTGGTAGATGGGATTTGCCATACCACTAATATTATCTATAAAATAGATGTAAGAGACCTAAAAAGAGACCTTGGTGTAGATAAAGTTTACTTGATAAATGATTTAGAAGCTACCTCTTTTGGTTTGGCAGAAGTAGATGATGAATTTATGAAAACCATAAGGCAAGGAAATCCTTCTATTGGCGGACATATAGCGGTGCTAGCTCCAGGAACAGGCTTAGGTGAGGCTTGCCTTTTTTGGGACGGAAAATACCTAAGACCAATGCCTTCAGAAGGTGGGCATAGCGAATTTGCACCAAGAACAGAAGTAGAATTTGAACTCATGAAATTTCTGCAAAAAACCTATGGCGAAATCATTATTTGGGAGCGCTTGGTTTCTGGACCAGCTATTTTTAAAATTTATCAATTCCTGCGAGATGTAAAAGGTCACGAAGAACCAGGTTGGCTTACTCAGAAATTTGAAGAAGAAGCAGATAAATCTGCGGTGGTAAGTCATACTGCTATGCGTGAGCTTAATCCTACTTGTGTTTTGGCAATGGAGATGTTTGTAGATTTTATGGCACGTAGAGCTAATAATATGGTGCTTAATTATAAATCTACAGGAGGTTTGGTTTTAGGAGGAGGAATTCCGCCAAGAATTTATAATTTCATCAATAAAGATAAATTTGAAGCCAGCTTTTTAAAATGTGATGAGATGGAACCGCTGTTATCAGAAATTCCTATTTATCTCAATCTAAATAGCAAAACTGGTTTATACGGAGCTGCTTATTATGGCGCTTTTTCGGAATAGAATGAAAAAATTAAAGATAATATAATTTGATAAAATGAAAAAATTACTCATTAGTGCGTGTTTTTTGGTAATGGCTAATCTGGCTTTTGCTCAAGAAATTACGCTAGACAAAATCTACTCGGGTTACTATCGCGGAAAAGGAATTTCTGGAATTTCTTCGCTTAAAGATGGTGAAAATTATGCCGTGATAGAACGTGAAGGAATCGTGAAATATTCTTACAAAACTACTCAAAAAGTAGGAACTTTGGTAGAAGGAGGTTTTGAAAGTTATACTTTTTCTGATGACGAGTCTAAAATTCTTCTCCAAAAAGAATCAGAACCTATTTACAGACATTCTTTTTTAGGAAAATTTGATGTTAAAGATTTAAAATCTGGTAAAATCATCAGTTTAAATAACGGAAATTTCGTGCAAGAACCAAAATTTTCTCCAGATGCTGCTAAAGTGGCATTCGTGGTAGATAATAACTTGTATTACCAAGACTTAGCTTCGGGTAAAATCACTCAAATTACTACAGATGGTAAGAAAAATTCTATCATTAATGGTATTGGAGATTGGGTGTATGAAGAAGAATTCGGGCATGCAGATTTTTACCAATGGAGCAAAGGTAGTGATGCCTTAATCTTTGTAAAATCAGACGAAAGCAATGTTCCTGAAATTAATATCCCGATCTATGGGAAGAATCTATATCCGAAATTAATGACCTACAAATATCCAAAAGCTGGTGAAGTAAATTCTACTGTTTCGGCGCATTTGTATCAATTAAGTTCTGGTAAAACTTTAGATTTAAACTTAGGAAGTTTTGAAAATTATTATATTCCTCAGGTTTATAGCACTGCAAAAAATGATGAGGTAGCTTTGGCAACAAGTAACAGGCATCAGAATAAAGTAGATATTCTAAAAGTAAATACTTCTACCGGTGCGGTTTCTAAATTAATTTCAGAAACAGATAATGCTTGGATTGAAACAGACGGAATGACATTAGAGTTTTTAGATGATAATTCTTTTCTTTGGGCTTCAGAAAGAAGCGGTTTCCGTCATTTATATTGGTTTGATGCCAAAGGAAATCTTAAAAAACCTATAACCAAAGGCAATTGGGAAATCACAGATTATTACGGATTTAATCCTAAAACGAAAGAAGTTTTTATTCAGACTACAGAAAAAGGAAGTTTGAATAAAGTGGTTTCTAAAGTGAATATTGATAATGGTAAAATGATGTTGCTTTCTCAGGCGGAAGGTAATAATAAAGCAGATTTTTCTAAAAATTATCAATACTTCATAGAGACCAATTCTACCGCCAATAAACCTTATGTTTACACCTTAAAAGATGGCAACGGAAAATCTCTGAAAGAACTTCAAAACAATGATGCTTTATTATCAAAATTAAGTGCAGATAACATAGCAACTCGTGAATTTATCACCATTCCGAATGAAGCAGGAGATCAAATGAACGCTTATATCATCAAACCTAAAAACTTTGATCCTAATAAAAAGTATCCATTATTTATGTACCAATATTCTGGACCAGGTTCTCAATCTGTATCAAATTCTTGGGACGGAGGAAACGGACTTTGGTTTAATCATTTGGTTCAAAAAGGATACATTGTAGCTTGTGTTGACGGACGTGGAACAGGTTATAAAGGAACAAAATTCAAAAAAGTAACCTACAAAAATTTAGGAAAATACGAAATTGAAGACCAGATTGCTGCCGCGAAATGGTTCGGAAATCAATCTTATATTGATAAAACCAGAATCGGAATTTTTGGTTGGAGTTTTGGTGGTTATATGACGAGTTTGGCAATGACGAAAGGGGCAGACGTTTTCAAAACAGGAATTGCTGTAGCGCCAGTTACCAATTGGAGATATTATGACTCTATTTACACCGAAAGATTTTTGCAAACACCACAAGAAAATCCTGATGGTTATGACCAAAATTCGCCAACTACCTTTGCTAAATTATTAAAAGGTAAATTTTTATTAATTCACGGTACAGCAGATGATAATGTACATTTCCAGAATTCTATGGAATTTTCTGAAGCGTTAATTCAAAACAAAAAGCAATTTGAATTTATGGCGTATCCCGACAAAAACCACGGAATTTATGGTGGAATGACAAGACCGCAATTGTACCAAAAAATGACAGATTTTATTTTGGAAAATCTATAAGACGGAAAATTAAAAAATATATCAATAGGAGCGGACTTTAGTCCGCTTTTTTTATGAAAATTTCATTGGTTTTAACAGAAATTTTTTTTCATTTATTTTAAAAAACCTATTTTTGAAAAAATTGAAAAAATTAATTTATGAAACAACATCCAAAAGGTTTACCGTTTTTATTTTTCACAGAAATGTGGGAGAGATTTGGTTATTATTTGATTTTAGGAATTTTTGTTCTCTATGCCATTGAACCAGAAGGAATTGGTGGTGGCCTAGGCTTGCCAGATAAAGTAGCAGATGATATTTTCGGAACTTATATTGCGCTTACTTATCTTACTCCGTTTTTAGGAGGATTTTTGGCAGATAGAGTGTTAGGATATGTAAAATCTATTTATTTGGGTGGATTTTTAATGGGAATAGGATATATAGGATTGGGTATTTTTAAAGACTTACCACTTTTTTATACCTCTTTAGGATTAATTATTGTAGGAAACGGATTTTTTAAACCTACGATTTCTACCCTTTTAGGAAACCTCTATTCTGAGCCAGAATACAAAGACAAAAAAGATACAGGTTACAATATTTTCTATATGGGAATTAATATTGGGGCTTTTGTTTGTAACATCATTGCAGCATTTATGCGTAATAAATTTGGTTGGGGAGAAGCATTTATCACCGCAGGAATAGGAATGTTTTTAGGATTAATCATTTTCTCTTTTGGGTTAAAACACGTTAAAAAAGCCTCTGAAATGAAACCAGCCGAAAAAGGCGATACTAAAATTTCTGATGTTTTGGTTAAGGTATTCTTACCAGCTATTATTGCGGGAGCTATTGGTTGGGTAGTGCCTACGTTGGTTTTAGGAAAAACAATTTTTGGTAGTACCAATACAGATGCCTTTATTTTTGCGTGTATTCCTGTGATTTATTTTTATGCTTCATTATATTTTAAAGCCAATTCTGAGGAAAAAAGACCAATCGGAGCTTTGCTTTCTATCTTTTTAGTAAGTATGTTTTTTTGGGCGATTTTCAAACAAAATGGTACTGCACTAACACGTTGGGCAAATTATTACACGGATAGAAGTGTTCCAGCATCTTTTGAAAAACCATTAGAAAATATATATATGGTAGATGGTAAAGATTTTAAAGACAAGGAAGTTTCTGTTTATGATAATCAATTCCAAACTCAAAAAGACGCAGACGGAAAAACAATAAAAACTACTGGAAAAGATATTTATTTTAAAAATATTGCCCCAGAGAAAAGGGCAGAATTAGAAAAAAATCCTGACCAAAAAGTCTATCTCTACAATACCGAATTGTTTCAATCGATTAATCCGTTTTGGGTAATTGCTTTAACACCTGTGGTAGTTGCATTTTGGGCTTTTCTGAGGAAACGAAAAAAAGAACCAACTACACCTACCAAAATTATGATTGGTTTGTTTATTACTTCCTTATCTTGTTTGGTGATGGTTTTTGCTGTTTTCGCAGGAGATAATGGAGCGGTTAAAGTTTCGCCGCTTTGGTTGGTGGCAAGTTATGGAGTAGTTACCATAGGTGAGTTGTGTCTTTCTCCGATGGGATTGTCTGTTGTTTCTAAGCTATCGCCAACTAGAATTACCGCATTGATGATGGGAGGTTTCTTTTTGGCAAATTCTGTAGGGAACAAACTTTCGGGGATTTTGGCAAGTACTTGGTACAGTTATGAGAACAAAGAATACTACTTCTTGGTAAATTTCGGGCTGCTTCTTTTTGCCACTATTTTAGGCTTAAGTATGCTGAAAAGATTAAATGCAGTAATGAAAGAAAAAGGAGTTTAATCTCAATAAATAATGATAAATCGCAGTATTTTACTGCGATTTTTTTGTGATATAAAAATGTGGTAGTTTTTCAAAAAAAACTATATTTGTGAATCTTAATAAAAATTTAACAATTAATAAATATGGATACAGTTCAAGCTCAATCTAGACATCCGAAAGGTCTTTGGGTTTTATTTAGTACAGAAATGTGGGAGCGTTTCAATTTCTATGGAATGCGTGCAATTCTAAGCCTTTTTATGGTTCATGCTTTAATGTTGGGCGAATCTAATGCTTCAATTATTTATGGCGGATTTTTAGCATTGTGCTATCTTACTCCTCTTTTAGGAGGTTTTATTGCAGATAAATATTTAGGAAACAGATATTGTATTATGCTAGGAGGGACTTTAATGGCGATTGGTCAATTGCTATTATTTTATAGCGCTATCTCATTTAGTACAAGTTTAGAGTCTTCTAAGGCAATTTTTTGGTTAGGTTTATTAGTAATCATTTTTGGAAATGGTTTTTTCAAACCTAATATTTCTTCTATGGTAAGTAGCCTTTATCCAGCTAGTGAGAAAACTAAATTAGATTCTGCTTTTACTATTTTCTATATGGGGATTAATATTGGTGCTCTTTTGAGCCAATATTTTGTTCCATTAATTGCAGATGTAAAAGTAAATGGAGTACAAGATCCTTATGTCTTTAAATGGGGGTATTTAATGGCCGCTATCGCAATGATGTTAGGAACTTTTATTTTCTTTTTCTTAAAAGATAAATACGTAGTAACACCAGAAGGTAAGCCGATTGGAGGGTTGCCTTCTAAAAATAAATCTGAAAGTACAGAAACTGGTGAGACAGAAACTGCACAGTTTTCAGGGAAATCAATAGGTATTACAGGAATAGTTTTTGCAATTATGTTCTTTGTTTTTAGATATATATTGGTTGGTGAATTTGGATTTGGAGCAATGGAAATGGGGCAATTGGTAAAAGGAATAATTTATCCATTTATCTATTCTGCTGGTATTTCTTTGGCATTTCTAATTATGACTTCTGCCGAAAACAAAGTAGAAAGACAGAGAATTTGGGTAATTTATATTATTTCGTTCTTTATTATATTTTTCTGGGCAGCTTTCGAACAAGCTGGTTCTTCGCTTACTTTTATTGCGTCTAACCAAACGGATAGACATTTCTTATTTGGTTGGGAAATGCCTGCGTCTATGGTTCAGATTTTTAATGGAATTTTTGTAGTGCTTTTGGCAGTTCCATTCAGTATTGTTTGGGATAAATTAAGAGAGAAAGGTAAAGAACCAATTTCACCATTGAAACAGGCTTTTGGTCTTGCGCTAATTGCTTTGTCTTATTTTATTATTGCACATAATGTAAAAGATTTGGGCAATCATGGTTTATTGGCAATAAAATGGCTAGTACTTTTATATTTTATCCAAACTTGTGGCGAGTTGTGTCTTTCTCCAATCGGTTTATCTCTAGTAGGTAAATTAGCACCAAAGAGATTTGCATCTTTATTATATGGAGTTTTCTTTATTTCTAACGCAGCAGGTTATGCACTAGCAGGGACTTTAGGCGCAATCTTACCTGCAACAGGTGATAAATTCGAAACAGCTAAAAAGATAGGAATAAATCTTCAAGATGTTTTAGATAAAAAAATAACTTTAACATCAGAGCAGGCTGCTTACTTTGCAAAAGAACAATTACCAACTGCTTATAAGACCTTTGCAGGTTTTGAAATTCACAATTTATTTGAATTCTTTATGGTGTTTGTAGTGCTTTGTGGTATAGCAGCAGTAATTTTGGCTTCAATAACGCCAATTTTGAAAAAAATGATGCACGGAGTAAAATAAAAAAATAAATATATCTAATAAAACCATCGATACATCGGTGGTTTTTTTTATTTTCGTAGCACTTTGATAAAGTTTAAAATCATAGTCAAAGTTTTTAATAAAAAAAATAGAATTAAAATGAATTTAACATTAGAAGAAATTCAAAATTTTAAAGGAAAATATCCTCGCCAAATTTGGTCACTTTTTTTCTCTGAAATGTGGGAACGTTTCTGCTTCTACGGAATGCGAGGAATGTTAACCTATTTTATGATAACTGAATTAATGATGAAAGAAGATGAATCTCAACTTCAATATGGTGCAACTCAAGCCTTTGTTTATGCTTTTACATTTGTAGGTGGACTTTTTGCAGATAAAATTCTAGGCTTTAGGAAATCTCTTTTTTGGGGAGGTATGCTTATGATTGTTGGGAGTATAATTTTATCCATAGATCCTCACCAATTTTTCTTTTTAGGAATAGCTTTTACGGTAATTGGAACTGGTTTTTTTAAACCTAATATTTCTACTATGGTTGGTAAATTGTATAAAGCTGGAGATACTAGAACAGATGCAGGGTTTTCTTTGTTTTATGGAGGTATAAATCTTGGAGCATTATTAGGGGGGTATTTTTGTATTGCAATAGGTCAAGGTGATTTATTGAGCAATTATATTCCAGAAGATAAAAGATGGAATGTAGCATTTAGTTTAGCTGCAATTGTGATGGTTATTAGTTTGGTTAATTTTATTTTTACCCAAAAAAAACTCGGACCAATCGGTCTTCAACCGCAAAAACTAAATCCAGATGGGAGTTTTTCACCTATAAAAAAATGGAAAGAATATGGAGTTTATGCTCTTTCCCTAGTTTTTGTTCCGATTATTATGACAATGGTTTCCAAAACCGATTATACTGATTATTTTATGTGGACAATAGGGCCACTAACTTTAATTTACCTTTTCTATGAAATGACAAAAGTAACTTCTGTAGAAAGAAATAAACTTTTAGCAGCTTTAGTTTTTATTATTTTTTCAATAATATTTTGGGGAATTTATGAACAAAGTGGAGGTTCATTAAGTATTTTTGCAGCTAAAAATTTAAATAGAGATTTATTAGGATTAAATCCTAATGGTGTTAATAACTCTGGAGGTGCTTTTTTCATTATTTTTTTAGCAATACCTATTGGTTTATTTTGGATTTGGCTTAATAAACTAAAATTAGAACCTAATACAATTATAAAATTCGGTTTAGGTTTTATATTTTTAGGTTTAGGATATTATGTAATTTTTGCAACCAAATTTTTTGCAAATGCACAAGGAGTAACGTCCCTCAATATCTTTACATTAGCTTTATTGGTAATAACTTTGGGAGAAATGTGCTTATCACCAATAGGTCTTTCAATTATGACGAAACTTTCTACTGAAAAGTTACAAGGAATGATGATGGGAATGTGGTTTCTGGCATCTGCTTATGGACAATACGTTGCAGGAATCATAGGAGCAAACATGGCTTCTGCAAAAGAAAGTTCTTCTAATTTAGAAAAATTAATTACCTATACTAATGGTTACAAAGATTTAGGTTTATATGCCCTAATTGCAGGTTTGGTATTAATTTTGATATCTCCTTTAGTGAAAAAATTAATGCAAGACGTTCATTAATTTTATAACTTTACGAGATGAAATCCTCATTTTAAAGGAATTAGATATAATTTTAGAGATTAGAAGATTTCATAAACACTATGGCCTATGAAATCAAATTTATCACTTTTATTATTTTGTTTTTTCTCGCTTTCTTTTGCGCAAGTAAATTGGATGACTATGGATCAAGCGATTACTGCTCAAAAAGCAAATCCTAAAAAAATTATAGTAGATTTCTATGCAGATTGGAATACCGCTTGTAAAGAAATGGACAAAGAGACCTTTGTGCATCCAGAAATTTTAAAATATTTGAATGATAAATTCTATGTGGTGAAATTTAATTCTGAAGGAGACGAAACCGTAAATATATACGATAGAGTTTTTAAAAATTCGGAGTTTCAGGTAAAATCAAAAGGTAAAAATGGGATGCATCAGTTTGCTAAATTTATGAATATTAATGCCTATCCTACGCTTATTTTTTTAGATGAAAATCTACAACCTATTACTAATTTGGTGGGTAAATTTACACCCAAAGAATTAGAACCTTACCTTAGTATGATTGCTACGAACCAATATAAAAACATCAAAACCAGAGACCAATGGGAAAACTACCAAAGGAAATTCAAATCTAAGATTAAAGAGTGATTTGAATTACGATTTGTGAGTTTTGAGAAGTCTTTGCGAGAAATGAAATAACGAAGAAATCTGTGGAAATTTATTAATATTTTTATCAATATGAACGGACTTTAGTCCGTTTTAGAAATAATAAAAATTAATTTGGCTTTAGCCAAAACTTATTATAAGAAAGACTTTCATATTTTGGAAGCCTTTCTTAATTTTATTTAAAAATAAAAAGTGAAAAAATTCGATGTAAGAAAAATTCTAACCATATTTTTAGTTGCTATAACGGCAGGTGTAATGGCTGGACTTTATGGGGTGATTAATGACCAAATAACCTTCAGTATTTCATCTGAATATTACACAAAATTTAAGTTTATACAATTTAATTTAGCTAATGAAAATAATATTGATAAAATAAAGTTTCCAAGAATATTTGCGTCAATCGTTGGTTTTTTGGCAACTTGGTGGTTTGGTTTAGTTCTAGGCTTTATTCTAGGTCTTTTTAATTTCATTCAAACTTCTTGGCAAAAATTATTTAAGGTTTCTTTTAATGCATTATTAATTGCAATTTTAGTAACATTTATTACAGGAATACTTGGTTTGTTTTATGGCTTTTTTTTCTTGTCTCATCAGCCTAGAAGTGATTTTGAAGGATGGTTTATTCCTTATAATTTAGAGAATTTCAGAAATTTTATAGCTGTTGGTTCAATGCATAATTTCAGTTATATAGGTGGAATTTTAGGGTTAATTGTCGCAATTTTTTACTCTTACAAAAAGAGAGACAAATAAATTTTCTAAAAATTCCTTAAATTCACACCATAAAATTCACTATTCATAGCGAAGAAATGCACCATTGACATTAGATACTTCCATAGAATTTTTAAAAGGAATTGGCTCAGAAAGAGCCAAACTAATTGCTAATGTTCTAGATATAAGAACGGTGGGAGATTTTTTACATTTTTTTCCGTTGAGATATTTAGATAAATCCAAAGTATATAAAATTGCAGATGTAAAAGAAGATAATGTAGAAATCCAACTGAAAGGTAGAATTACAGAATTGCAAGAAGTAACTTATGCCAAAGGAAAAAAACGACTTTCAGGGAAATTTACAGACGGAACAGGAGTCCTAGATTTGGTTTGGTTTCAATATACCAAATGGATGCTAGAGCAAATTCCGATTAACCGAGAAATTTTTATTTTTGGAAGAGTTCAGGCTTTTAATCATCAATTTTCGATGGCACATCCCGAAATTGAATTAGAGGATAAGAAATCTGTTGACGAAAGACTTCGTCCTATTTATCCTAGTTCAGAAAAATTAACAAAACGTGGATTAAATCAGAAATTTTTTCAGAATACTTTGGCGAATATTGTTTCTCAAATCCCCAATTTAATTCAAGAAAATTTACCGTTTTCTTTGATGAAATCTTTGAAACTAATGAGCAGACAAGAAGCATATCTCAATATCCATTTTCCTGTAAATGCAGAATATGCAAAACACGCAGATCGAAGATTAAAATTTGAAGAAGCCTTCTTTTTTCAGCTAGGATATGCCCTCAAAAAAAATTACAATAAGAGTTTTGCTATAGGAAATCCTTTCCCAAAAGTGGGCGAAAATTTCAATCAATTTTATGAGAATTTTCTTCCTTTTGAATTGACGAATGCTCAGAAAAGAGTGTTGAAGGAAATTAGAAATGATTTGAAAAAGCCTATCCAAATGAACCGATTGCTGCAAGGCGATGTAGGTTCTGGTAAAACGATGGTGGCACTATTGGCAATGTTATTGGCGATGGATAATGGTTTCCAAAGTTGTATGATGGCGCCTACGGAAATTTTGGCAACGCAACATTTTAATTCTATTGCAGATTTATTGAGAGAAACTAATGTGAAAGTGAGATTGCTTACTGGTTCTACCAAAACTGCTGAAAGAAAAATGATTCACGAAGAATTATTAAGCGGAGAACTTTCTATCTTGGTAGGAACGCACGCAGTGCTAGAAGAGGTGGTTAAATTCAAAAATTTAGGGCTGGCAATTATAGATGAGCAACACCGATTTGGGGTGGCACAACGTGCAAAACTTTGGGCTAAAAATAAAATTCCACCACATATTTTGGTGATGACGGCTACACCTATCCCTAGAACTCTGGCAATGAGCTATTATTCTGATTTAGATGTTTCGGTGATTGATGAAATGCCTGTTGGTAGAAAACCGATTATCACTGCACACCGCAGAGAAAAAGATAGATTAACCGTCTATCATTTTGCTAAAGAAGAGATTGCCAAAGGAAGACAAGTGTATTTTGTATATCCTTTAATCGAAGAATCTGAAACACTGGATTATAAAAATTTGATGGAAGGTTTCGAACATATTGCAGAGATTTTTCCTGTTCCAGAATATCAAATTTCTATGCTTCATGGTAAAATGAAACCCGATGATAAAGATGCTGCAATGAAATATTTCGCCAGCGGAAAAGCTAATATAATGGTGGCAACTACCGTAATAGAAGTAGGAGTAAATGTACCAAATGCTTCTGTGATGATTATAGAAAGTGCCGAAAGATTTGGGCTTTCTCAGCTTCATCAGTTGCGTGGTAGAGTAGGTCGTGGTGCAGAGCAGAGTTATTGTATTTTGATGACTTCAGACAAACTTTCTACCGAATCTAGAAAACGCATCAAAACGATGGTAGAAACCAATGATGGTTTTAAAATTTCTGAAGTAGATATGCAATTGCGTGGTCCTGGTGATATTCTAGGAACTCAACAAAGTGGAATGATTGATTTTAAACGTCTAGATATGATTAATGATGGAAATATTATTAAAGCTGCAAAATCTACTGTAGAACATTTGATAAAAGTAGATCCTTCGCTGCAAAATCCAGAGCATCTAAATCTTAAAAATTATTATATCAAACAATACAAAGGCAAAAATAAATGGGGAAAAATTTCGTAGGAATTTTTTCAATAATTTATTGTTTAATTTTCTTTTTTGGGGCAACTTGCATTGGTGGTGGAGGTGTTTCGTAAACTTCTACTGTAGCAGTAGATTTTTCAGTTTTAACGATACCATTGATAAATGCATCTAGCTTTGATTTGTTTTGGTCAAAATATTTCTGAAGACTATATACTAACACAGAGCTATACCCTTCTTCCGTAAGATAAAAATACCCTTCATATTCGAAATCCATTCCTTTTGTGTTTGCAATGTATCTCATATATAGTACTTTAAGTCCGTTTACTGTTCTATATTCTGATTCTTTTAATTTAAAATAGTCTGCTCTTTTTTCTATCAAAGAAACTTGTAAATCTTTTAGATTTTTTAAGGTAGGGATTTCTAAACTTTCAGAAATAAACATCCCAATTATTCCTTCATTTTCAGAATTCAAAAAAGTGTACTCTAGATAAGGTGATTTAAGGAGTGATGTGGTTTTCCATATTTTAGGGTCAAAGTAAATTCCAGAATTTAATTTTTTACTTTTTAATAGGAATGACGCATTTTTATCTTTTTCGAAAATATGATCATTGGTTGCAATGGTTTCTAGTGTTTTAGCGTCACTTTCGTTTACAAATTTCCAAGTTCCGTTTTCAAAAAGTACAACTTCTTTACCATCATCTGTAAGTGCTTTTGTTTGAGCCTCAGTATAATAGCTGAATAAAAGAATCGTTAAAATTATTAGTTTTTTCATATGGCTAAATTACAAAAAATATTCCATCAAATAATCATCCATCACAAAACCATTTCCTACGTCTAAGATGGTTTCTTCATATACTTTGAAACCTTGCGAAACATAGAAATAATAAGAAGGGTTTTGTTTATTTACATTAAGAATAATTCTTTCATCACCAGAGTTTTTTGCCTGTTCTTTTAAAAATTGTAAAGCATCTTTTCCTAATCCTTTTCCTTTGGCTTCCTCTAAAAGATAAATTCTGTGGAGTTTGGTGGTTTTTTCTTGATAATGATTTTCAAAGCCCATTATTCCTAGAGTTTTTTCTTCATTACCTATTAAATAATAATGATAATTAGGATTCTCGAAGTGTTTTTTGAGTTCGTTTTCAGAATACATTAGTTCTAGCATGTATTCTATTTGTTCGGTAGAGATAATTCCTGGATAGTGTTTTCGCCAAGATTGACTTGCAATATCTTGAATTAAAGGAATGTCTTGTAATACAGCTTTTGTAATCATAGCTTGTTAGAAAAAATAGAGACGCGATTATTCGCGTCTCTGTAGAAAAATTATAAATTATAAATTTTTGCCATTTCGGCTTTAATTTTTGCTTGTAAACCTTCAGAAGCAGCTACTAGAGGCAATCTCAAATAATTTTTGATGATTCCTTTTTCTGCTAAGATGGTTTTAATTCCGCAAGGATTTCCTTCTGCGAAAATAAGTCTTGTAATTTCTACCAATTTATTATGAATTTGGTAGGCTTCTTTTATTTTTCCTTCTAAGGCTAACTGTAGCATTGTAGAAAATTCTTTAGGGTAGCCTTGTCCAATTACAGAGATTACACCATCACCGCCTGCCAATGTTACGGGTAGTGCAAATTCATCATCACCAGAAACTAGAGAAAAACCTTCTGGTTTTGTTCTCAAGATATCAAAATACTGGTTAATGTTTGGGCAAGCTTCTTTAATCATAAAAAGATTTGGGAATTCTTTTGCCAAACGTACGGTGGTAGAAGCTTCTACGTTTTGTCCGGTTCTGCCAGGTACATTATAAATAATAATTTGTTTACCAGTTTCAGCTAAAGCTTTGTAATGCTGATAAAGTCCTTCTTGGTTGGGTTTGTTATAATACGGCGATACAGAAAGTACCGCATCAAAATCAGATAAATCTGTTTCCTCGATTTGTTTTTTTACTTCTAGCGTGTTATTACCACCTATTCCTAGCACTAATGGAAGACGTTTACTATTAATCTTTATAACGTGTTTTATAACTTCTTTTTTCTCTTCCTTAGATAGGGTGGCAGCTTCTGCTGTGGTTCCTAAAACTACTAAATAATTGGTTCCGTTTTCAATGTTGTACTCAATCAGTCTTGTGAGAGAGTCGAAATCTACAGAGAGATCTTCATTAAATGGCGTGACAAGTGCTACGCCAACTCCTTTTAAATTGTTCATTTGTTATAAAGTTATAAAAATTAATGTGGTCAAAGATATTAAATTTTCTATAAAAAATTGCGAATAAATTTAAGGATTGCGTAATTTTATTGATGCAATTTATCAGTTAATAAACAGATTGTTAATCTTGAATTTCTTACATTTGTTATCTTTTTTAAATGAAAATTATAATGAATATTGTAGAATATATTAAAAAAATTCCGAAAGCGGAATTACACCTCCACATTGAAGGGAGTTTTGAGCCAGAACTAATGTTCGAAATTGCCCAAAGAAATCAAGTGAAAATACCTTATCAATCGGTAGAAGAAGTAAAAAAAGCTTATCAGTTTTCTTGCCTTCAAGATTTTCTTGATATTTATTATGCAGGAGCTAGCGTTTTACTTTACGAAAAAGATTTTTATGATCTCACGATGGCCTATTTTGAGCATTGTGCCGAAGAAAATGTAGTACATACAGAGATCATGTTTGATCCACAAACACATACCAAAAGAGGGGTTTCTTTCGAAACAGTAATAAAAGGAATCCAAAGAGCTAGAGAAGATGCAGACGAAAAATACGGGATTTCTTCACTTTTGATTATGAGTTACCTTCGTCATTTGACCGAGGAAGATGCTTTCGAAACTTTGGAGCAGTCACTTCCTTATAAACATTTGATAAAAGCAGTAGGATTAGATTCTTCGGAGAAAGGTAATCCTCCGAGTAAATTTCAAAAAGTTTTCGAAGCTTCCATTAAAGAAGGTTACGTTCCTGTAGCTCATGCTGGCGAAGAAGGTTCTGCAGAATACATTTGGGAAGCTTTAGATTTATTGAAAATAGGAAGAATAGACCACGGAAATAATTGCTTAACAGATGAGGTTTTGGTTAAAAAATTAGCAGATGAGAAGATTGCACTTACAGTTTGTCCGCTCTCTAATTTAGAATTACAAGTGGTGAAAAATTTAAAAGACCACCCTTTGAAAAAAATGTTGAATTTAGGACTAAAAGCTACGGTAAATTCAGACGATCCTGCGTATTTCGGTGGTTATATGAATGCCAATTTCTTGCAAACTGCCGAGGCATTAGACTTATCAAAGGAAGATATAAAAACTTTAGTAAAAAATAGCTTTGAATATTCTTTGTTGTCAGATAACGAAAAACAAAAATTTTTAACACAAGTAGAGAATTTTGGATAAAAGTTTAAGTTGATTTTAAAACAATTTGCCTTTTAAAAAATTATATTTGCAAAAGAATATATTTTGAAAATGAAAAATAGAATTTGGTTGTTGGCTATTGCTGCTTTGTCTCTTTCAGCGTGTAAAAGTACGTTGCAAGTGGCACAAGTACAACCCCATAAAAATGCCAGTATTACTAATGAAATTAAAGATAATGCTGATTATGTAAATTTCATTAAGCCATACAAAGATGGTTTGGAAAAAGAAATGAATACTAAGATTTCTCATACTTCGGTAGAGCTTAACAAGAAAGGAAATAATAGCAATCTAGGTAATCTTTTGGCAGATTTCACCTTTGAGGGAGCTAAAGATTGGGCTTCTAAAAATAATATACCAACTGTAGATGCTGCGGTAATTAATATTGGCGGAATAAGAGCCGTAGTTGGCGCTGGAGACATTTTGGTGAAAAATGTTTTTGAAGTAATGCCTTTCGAGAACGAAATTGTTTTGGTAAAAATGAAAGGTTCAGATTTAGATGGTTTGTTTGATTATTATGCTCAAAACGAAAAAAATAATCCTGTTTCTCATCTTTACATTGAAACCCAAGGTAAATCTTTGAAAAATGCTTTAATTAATGGTGAAAAAGTAGATGTAAACAAGACTTATTATATCGCTACATCAGATTATTTGGCTTTAGGAGGCGATAATATGAAGTTTTTCTCAAGAGGTGAAGTGATAAGTACTGGATTAAGAATGAGAGATGTTTTTATGGAATATTTTAAGAAAAATCCAGAAATAAAAGCTTCTACAGAAACCCGTTTAAATTTTATTGGCAAGACAAATGAATAGAAAGAATTTTTTAAAAACAATAGGTGGTGGAACTTTGGCGCTTACTTTAGCTCCCAATTTGGTTTTTGCCGAAAATAGTAGAATTTTAAACCCAAATTCTGAATATAAATTAACTATTTTACATACCAATGACCAACACAGTAGAATAGAACCTTTTGATGCTTCTGATGGTAGAAATGCCAATAAAGGGGGCTTTGCAAGAAGAGCAACATTAATTCAACAGATTAGAAATCAAGAGAAGAATGTTCTATTGCTTGATTCTGGAGATATCTTCCAAGGAACGCCGTATTTTAATTTTTATGGAGGAGAATTAGAATTCAAGCTGATGTCTATGATGGGTTATGATGCTTCTACCATGGGAAATCACGATTTTGATAACGGTTTAGAAGGTTTTTTGAAGGTTTTGCCGAATGCTAAATTTCCTTTTATTACTTCTAATTATGATTTTAGCAACACCATTTTAGATGGTAAAACTGAGAAATACAGAATTTTCAATAAAGACGGAATTAAAGTAGGAATTTTTGCTGTAGGAATAGAATTGGACGGTTTGGTAGGCAAAAAACAATACAAAGAAACCAAATATCTAGACCCTATAGAAATTGCACAACAATATGCGGATTTCTTAAGAAAAGATAAAAAATGTGATTTGGTGATTTGTTTATCACACATTGGTTATGACTATAGAGATGAACCAAATAAAATTTCAGATAAAATTTTGGCAGCCAAAACTGATAATATTGATTTAATTTTGGGAGGTCATACCCATACTTTTTTACCAGAACCGCAGAATTTTACTAATAAAAGTGGTAAAAAAGTTTTGGTAAACCAAGTTGGTTTTGCAGGGTTACTTTTAGGTCAAATAGATTTTTATTTTGATAAAAATAAATCAGTGAAAAATATTTCGTGGAATAATCAAGTTATAGATGATAGAATCTTAGTTTAAAAATTTTGAAATCGTGATTTCTGTTTTGCTGAAAATATTGAATAAAGAGAAAGCGATTGAATATGATAAAAAAAACAATAAATATCTTTATATGAAAAAACTTCTTTCGGTAGTGTTATTGTGGGTTACAATTTGTTCTTTTGCACAAACACAGAGTAGTAGCAAGTGGAGTGATTTGTTCTCTTATAACAATGTTTTAGCATTTAAAGAAAGCAACGGAAAAATAATAGCAGCTACAGAAAATGGAATTTTTTATTATGATACCGTTTCTGGTGAAATCACAAAATTGTCAAAAGCAAATGGACTTCACGAAGTGAAAATTTCTGCATTTGACTATAATCCTGATACCAAAATTGCTCTAATTGGATATAAATCTGGAAATTTAGATGTAGTAACAGAAGATGGTGTAACATACGTGGTAGATATTCCGCTTTCGCAGAGTTATACTGGTAGTAAAATAATTAATCATATCTCTATAAACGGAGATAAAGCAGTAATTTCTGTAGGTTATGGTGTTTCTATATTTGATTTGACCAGAAAAGAATTTGGTGATACCTGTTTTTTCTTTAATGGCACAAGTTATATAGCTGCTCTAGAATCTGTTATTAAAGATAATACGGTTTATTCTGTTACTAATTCGGGTATTAAAAGCCATCCTATAAATGTAACTTTTTCGGTTTATACTTCTTGGGGTACTACCGCTGGAAATTATCTTCAAATAGAGGCAAATTCTATTTTTGCACTTGCAAATGCTACAAAGGTTTATTTTGGGCCTAATATTAATTCTTTAACCGCTATAGCAGATACTTTTGTAAAAGTAAAAGACGTAAAACTACAGTCACAAAATATTGTGGTAACAGACCAGACCAAAGTGTATGTTTATAATTTATCTGGTAGTCTTCAGAAAACATTTGATGCTAATGAGGAACTAAACACAGCTTATATTGTCAATAATAAATTATATTCTGGTTCTAAACTTTCTGGTATTTTTGATGAATCTAAAAATTCGTATAAACCAGATGGTCCTTATTCTAATACCTCTTATAAAATACAAATCTTAAACGATAAATTATGGATCTCTAGTGGTGGTAGAGAGGGTAGATATAATCCTCCGGTTAATCCTAAGCCAGATTTGGGTTTTTATTATTACGATGGAAAACAATGGGTTTATCCTTCTTATTTTGTAAATAATCCTATAGTTTTTAATTTGTTAGATGCTATAGCAAATCCATCTAATACAGATGAAGTATTTGTAACAAATTACAGCCAAACTACAGGGCAAGGGATTTATAAGTTTAATTATAATGACACAAACAAAGATTTTGACTTTGTAAAATACTATCAACTATCTACAGATTTTAGTCTTAATAGACCAGTTGGTTTTACGTATGATTCCCAAAATAATTTAATAGGTACTGTTGCTTTTACGCCAGGAATTTATTCGACTGCTTTGATTTTTTATAATAAAACTTCTGATAATTTTGTTTTCTCTGATTTAAAGATTATAGCGGCAGCACAAAAACCACTATTTTTTGAAGGTTTAATTTGGGTTCCTCTCCCAAGACAAAATTATTTTATAGGATATGATTATAATAATACACCTAGTGTTTTATCAGATGATAAAAGTTATGTTTTGGATAAGAGTAATGGTTTTCCGGAAAGTGCCGCAGGAACACTTAGTGCCGCAGCAGATAAAAATGGGGATATCTGGATAGGCTCTGATAGAGGTTTGAGGATATTGTCTAATGCAGTTACTGTGATACAAAATAATCCAAAAGTAGAACCGGTTATTATTACTCAAAATGGATTAGCTGAAGAATTATTTAAAGATTCTCAAGTTATACAGATAGAAGTAGATTCAGGGAATCAAAAATGGGTTTCAATAGATGGTGGAGGTGTTTATTATTTAAACTCTAGTGGAGAAAACACAATACAGCATTTTACATCAGTTAATTCACCATTGCCAGATGATACGGTGACTGATATTAAGGTGGATCCTAAAACAGGAAAGGTGTATTTTGTAACTTTTGATGGAATTGTAGTCTATCAGGGAGATGTATTAAACGTTACTTCTAATTTTGGTAATGTGAAGGTATATCCTAATCCTGTGATTACTTCTCAGTTCAGAGGAAATGTAAAAATTACAGGTCTTGCCGAAAAAACAAATATCAGAATTACAGATGCGGCAGGAAATGTGGTGCATAGTGCAGTAGCAAGAGGTGGTTACTACGAATGGAATCTTAATAATCAAAGAGGTGCAAGAGTAGCTTCAGGAATTTATTTTGTCTTGATGACCAATGAAGATGCTACAGATAAAGCTACTGCCAAAATTGCAGTAGTTAACTAAATGAATAAATTTTCGGCTTTTCTTTTATCATATTTTAAATACGGAGAAAATGATGCTGTTTTGCATTGTTTTACTCTAGAAAACGGATTTCAATCTTTTTTTTTGAAGGGGGTCTATTCTGCCAAAAATAAGAAAAAAGCTTATTTAGCACCACTTAATGAACTTCTAATTACGGTAGTAGATAAACCGAAAACCTCAGACCTTCTGTTAATAAGTAAAATAGAGTGTCTAGAAAATCTTTCGGGAGAATATGATGTTAAAAGTTCTTCTCTGGCATTTTTTGTTTCCGATTTTTTACACCAGATTCTTAGAAATGAGCATGCCAATAATGTACTTTATCAAGAAATAAAACAATTTGCTAATCTAATTTCTAAAGGCAATTCTACAGCTCATTATGTGTTTTTTATTAATCTTCTCAAGTTGTTTGGGATATCTCCATTGTTACAAAATGGTGATTTTTTAAATATTGAAAAAGGAGAGTTTCAACTGTTTTCAGAGAAAAATGGTACAGATGATGAAGTTTCTCTAATTTGGAAAACAATTTTAGAAGGAAATTTTAATTCATTTAGAATAAAAAAAGAATCTAGAAAAAAACTTCTAGATTCTATATTATTGTATTATAAATATCATTTTCCAGATTTTTATACTCCAAAATCATTGCCTGTTTTGGTGCAAATTTTTGAATAAAACCATGAGTAATTAATCCTGTGCAGCAGTTCTAGTACTGGTTTTATATATTTGAAAACTGAATACAAAACTTCTATCTTTAAAAGTATATGATGAATAAGCAAAATGGCTATCTCTAGCAAAAGCAGCTCTAGATGGTACTATAATTACCCCTTGCATATTGTAATTTGCATCGTCAGAAACTTCAGTGCTTTTAAAGTACTTTAAGCCTTCTTGTAAACCTTCTATTTCAAAATAACTTCTGGTTTTGTCTTTATAAGTATCACTAGTTAGAATAGAATTTTTCACATAAAAATAAGCAGGATCAACTTCTGGAGATCCAGATGCGTCAATTGTATTCCTGAATGAATATTGAGAATCAAATTTTATTGTACCATCGGTAGCTTTTACTGCTACATAGGTATTAGATTTTTGCATTATTCTAAGCACATCATTAGATGCTATTGTTTTTCCATTGGCAGGTACATATCTGCTGATGTAAACTACACCAGATGATAGTTTTATAGGGCTATAATCTGCAAGAGGTTTTTCGTTGTCGTCTGTAGTAATGGTACTACTAAATGCTACAATGTTTCCTCTGGCATCAAAATAATTATCTTTTAAGAATTGTGTTATCGCTGCATCATCATAAGAATTTTGTGTTTCTATGCTCACTGTTTCGGTAGTATTGGTATTGTCGTCATCTTTTCTACAAGACGTAACGGCTAGTGAAGCTATTGCTAGAAACAAAAATATTTTTTTCATAATCTTTATTATCCTTTAGATTAGTTTGTTTAATATTGCTTTAATATTTCAATAACTGCAAAAGTATAAATAAATTATGAGAATTGATAAATTTTTATGGAGTATTAGATTTTATAAGACGAGAAATATAGCCGCAGAAGAGATCAAAAAAAATAGAGTTTCTATTGGCGAGAATCCTGTAAAATCTTCTAAAGAAGTAAAAGAAGGTGATGTAATTAAGATTAGAAGAAACCAAATAGATTATAAAATAAAAGTTTTACAAATCCCCAAAAGTAGAATAGGGGCTAAGCTTGTTCCGCTTCATATTACAGATTTAACAGACAAAGAACAATACGAAATTCTAAAAATTAGAAGAATGTCTCAGGATTATTACAGACAAAAAGGAGAAGGAAGACCTACCAAAAAAGACCGAAGAGATATGGATGATTTTGTAGATGCAGATATTCCTTCCTCTATGTCAGAAGATGATTGGGATTTGTTTTTTA
>APMI01015370.1_pt1 | contig 28471 bp, 22 predicted proteins | sample 667938 | NCBI WGS metagenome assembly APMI01 (sample SAMN01084076, study PRJNA167559) | wastewater metagenome | biome: Wastewater | place: Denmark: Ejby Moelle, Odense | collected 2011-11-28
GATCAACACTTCCGCGACGAAGTCGCCGATGGGACCGGCTCCGTCGTAAACAAGCTCTATCCTATATTCGTCACCGGATGCAATCAGACTCGGCGTTGCCTTCAAATGAGAGTTCTGAGTGTCCACGGAAAGAACACGAAATGGCTTACCAGGTGCGCTCAACAAAAACGAAGCCTTTGTAGTCTGAGATCCAAGTTGTCCAAGGTAAATGCTATCGGGCAGAGCTACGATCCCCTTCTGTGCGTTGATATTGCAACGCACGACCGGAAACTCCGCGCTATTCGTAGCAATGCTGATGGTTGCACCCGATCGACCAGGCGGAAGGGCGTCGGCTAGCGCTACCCGAACTTTGTAGCCTTTTCTCGGAAGCGCTTTTTCGCCTAAATCAGGGTCGGCGAGCATGCCTTCCCATGGAAAAACTTTCACCTTCCCAGGCAACCCGTCTATTTGAGTTTGCCCTAAAGTCATCTCACCACCCTTGGGAAAGAAGAGATATAGATCGAAGAATCCTCCTCCATCAGGCAAGATCACGTTTTCACCTTCCGGTCGGAAAAACCTGTAGGCAGGATTGATTTTGACTGTGACCGGAACGACTTGGATTGGATCGTCGAAGTCGTTTGTGTAGACCATCAACTGCTTGTGGATCAAACCACGGTAATCGACGGTAGACATCTCTATTTGCACGTCACGCTTTTGCCCAGAAGTTATCTCTCCAGGATCGGGCCGTCGAAAACACCCACAGTCTGGTTCAATCCTGTAGCTAACGGCTCCTTCGCCTGTATTTTCTAGCTTGACGCTAAAAGGAATGATTTCGCCCTGCCTCACCTCACCCAAATCAATTGTTTGACTAAGCAGTCTTGCATGACTAGCTTTTATCACGATTTTTCGCTTTGCTGCAGGCGCATTCCTTAGTGCTTCGGTCAAATACATCGCTTGCCGAGCGCGGTTGTACTCCGAAGTCGGGGTCGGATAGACCATGGTTGTGGTGGAGTCAAAACGATGTAACGCTGTGAAAGGGACGGGGCTTTCTGCCAAACCCACATAGTAAAAAGCCGTGTGGGTCACCTCGTTTGCAACGTCCGTACTCGTAAGCGCCGCACCACGATCAAGAGGAATAACCACATTGAGGCGTGGTTTCTCGCCCCACTCAAGCTTTGGACCACCAGTCACCTCCTTAGAAAAAGTGATCTTGATCTGCCCATCATCGCCTACATGGAGCTTGTAGTCGGGCATTTTTTTGGTGATTTGGTCAAAAACAGAATCACGTTGAGCCCGAAAAGAAGCCACTTTATCTGCGGGTACAGCTGAGTCATCCCAACTTACCGTGACATCCAGCTTCGGAAGCTTCTCGGCCAGTTTTGCCGCTTCATCAAAGTCCTCCTTCGCCAGCGCTGCGCTGACAGCCAAGGCCGACTTCTGGAATTCTCCATTCAACCCGATTGGCAACGTCGGCGCAACCACTTGGTGAAAGACAACGGCTAGAACCGGAACGAGTAGCATCTTTTACAAAACCTACCCGTTCTATACGGAAAAAAAGCCGTCCTTATATCCTCTTAAACTAGGAACAGTTAGGTTCGGTGTCTTAGAGGCACTACGGGTAAGCGCAGTTGCTCGGGATCTTTGCTTGTCACTCGTAGCAACCGGTCAAGAATCACCTTGACCGAACCTGCGAACGGGAACGCCACCAACATGCCCGGCAAACCAAAAAGGGCTCCACCACAGAAGATGACAAACATGCTCACGACAGGACTCAAACCAACCGAGCTACCCACCATGCGCGGGTAAACCAGCTGATCAAAGACCGTCGAAATGATCAGGTAAGTCACGGCAACAATGCCTCCATAGGCCCACGAGTTCGAAGTGGGATGAAGTAGCCAACCAGTTTCACCGCTGAATCCGACTGTCATAAACACGACGACGGCTTGCGCAAGCGCCCCTACATACGGAATGAGATAGAGCGCCCCGGACAACGGCGCTAAGAGAATCCAGTAAGGCACACCAGCGATCCAGTAGACGATTCCCATCAGGGTCGAATACATGACCCAAACAGTCGCGATGCCTCGAAGATACTTGACGAAAACCTGGCCGATGTCGCCAAGGATGGACATTGTGCTCGCTCGAATCGCAGGGGGAACCCATCTAGGTGCTTTCTTCCGAAAGTTGTCCATGTCGGCAAGACAGAGGGGCACCAAAATGAAAATCATCAGCATGCTCACGAGTTGCGAGAAGACATTCGTGAGAACGCCAAACATGCTGTTAAAACCGGACTTCACCGCGTTAGCGATCTCAGGGCGTCGAGGCTCGACGTACTGCTCCATGATCGCTCGGCGATTGCTAGGTAAACCCAGTTTTTCTAGAGTCCCGCTCCACTCTCGCAACAGATTGTCGAAGCTAGTGGTTGTAGCACTCTGCTGGTTCTCCGTGACTGGGTTCCAGTTGAGAAAGAAGTTGTCTTTGTCGCTACTCTCACTTAGTGAAGTTACGAGGTCTTCTGCTCTGCCAGAAAGGTTGCCGACCTCTCTAGCGAGGCTTGGCGTGACAAGGATGCCCAGCAGGATTAGAAAAACATAGAATGGGCCAATGACAGCCCACATCGCTGCGCCCTTACTCCATCCCTTCAACCGTAGTTTACGAGTAATCGGTTCGAGTAATGCAGACAAAATCAGGCTGACAATGAAGGGCAGAAGCACCCCGCGCACCAGATATAAGAACGCGAGAATCCCCGCGACCAGCAGGATCCAGAGCGCTATTCGCCAGCCTGACATAAACGGGGATTAGACTCCGAGTTCCTCGTTTGAATTTCCAGCTAATCGCTTTGCGCGCTGCTCGTTAACCCATTCCTCGGTTTTGCCCTTCAGTTCGCCGAACTTATCGCCGAGCTCGTCTCGAAGTTCGCTACCGGGCTTAGGTGCAAAAAGCAGACCTGCAGCCGCTCCAATGATTGCGCCAAGTCCAACTCCTGCGAGCATGTAAATCAGCGCGTTGCTATCGTCGTTATTTGCCATATCAGTATTCCTCCTGGTTAGAGTCCATTTTACGCATATTGGTTCGCATCCTGTAAGTGTTCAGGACTTCTGAAACATAAACTCGACCGCATATCAATTCCCAGTGAATGTACGGGCAGTCATGCCGGCCTCATGTCTTGATCACGATAACAACTAGACTCCACTTATTGCTGGTAACCTGCGTTCATTATGATTTTGCAATATTTGGTTCAAAAGAGAGCTATCTGGACACTTATCTTCTGCGCTAGTTTCGGATCGGTTGTACACGGCGACCTTTTCACCGACAACTTCACCAACTCGATGCCAGATTATGTGCTTCCTAACGATCCCAACTGGGGGAGCAACTATATTCCCTTAACTTCGACCTACTTTGAGTCAATGTCTGTTGGTGCCGCAAATCGCACTGGAGACGGTTCTTACACCGTCTCGATGCCCGGCAATGGAACGCTAAGCTCGACAGGTCATGGGACGGCGGGAGGGACCCTCACGCTGAGCTACAATGCTCGATCGAGTCATCAGAATCTGTCCGCGGCAGACGGGATCAGAGTTAGTTTCTCTAAGAGCAACGGACCACTTGAGTTTTCTTGGGGAGTTTATTCTAACGACTGGAATAACTCCTCCGGCAAAACGCTCACGCTAACTTCCAGTTACGCTGGAACGCTCAACATGTCCTTCGCTGAATTAGGTGGCGATACGCTCCTGCTTCACGATGTCCAGCAAATATGGATCAACGTGAAGAATGGGATCGGAGGCTCTTCCACGATTACGAGCGTTACGGTTGGCGCGGTGCCAGAACCAACCTCACTCTTGGCGCTTGGATGCGGTGTTTTGGCTCTGTCGCGATCCCTGCGCCGCAAGCACTCGGCGAAACCTGTTCAATCGGAGTAATCGTTCGACTGCGAGAACATTGAAAAGTGAATTGAAGATTCGCGCTATTAACGATCGATGAAAACGTTAATAGTGCCAGAATCTAGCCGGTGACCCAGCGCGGACGTTTACCCTTCATTCTTAGTTTTTTGGCCCCTGCCGTGCTGATCTATGGCGGGGTTGTTGTCTACCCTCTCATCCAGGCGTTCATTTTTTCGATGTATCGCTGGCGAGGCGTATCTGCTCATCGGAAGTTCATCGGGTTTGACAACTTCACGCGGATGATTGGCGACGACTCAGTCAGAAAGGCGCTCCAAAATAACCTCACCATGCTCTTCGTCGCAGGGTTCTGCACGATTGCCTTAGCGGTGCTAGTAGCCCACGCCTTATCAGGAAAATCGAAGCACACTCGAACCCTACGTGCAGTTGTTCTCTTTCCACAGGTGATGTCCCTGGTAGTCGTTGGCATTCTTTGGATGTTCCTGTTTAACCCCAAGATGGGGTTGGTTACTTCTGGAATGCAAGCCATCGGGCTCGGAGGGTTGACTCGAACTTGGCTTGGCGATCCATCGACGGCACTCGGATCAGTTGGCGTCGCATTTGTTTGGTACGCCTGCGGATTTTACGTGATGTTATTCGCTGCCGCGCTACGAGCTCTGCCGGCTGAAATTACAGAAGCTGCCGAACTCGATGGTGCTGTCGGCTGGAGAAGGTTTACTCAGGTCACTTGGCCAATGCTGTGGTCGATTAAGCGAATCGCCATCGTTCACATGATGATCACCGTCATGAACGTCTTCACACTGGTCTACCTCATGACAAAAGGAGGCCCTGATCGAGCCACCGAGGTGATGCTCACGAATCTATACGAGAAAGCTTTTGTGCATTACGAATATGGCTATGCAACGGCGATGTCGGTGGTGAACTTCATCGTGGTCATGATCCTCGCGGCGGGAATTATGTTCTTCACGCGCAAAAACCCAGAAGGAGCAAGAGCTTGAAAAAGAAGTTGATCGGATTCGGAATTCTGCTCTTTGTCATGAGCGTGCTCGTTCCAATGCTCTGGGTCATCATGAGTTCGCTCAAACAAGGGTTCGAAATCGTCGGCTATCCTTGGAAGCCGCCGAGTAGCCCGCAATGGGTCAACTACAAGAACGCTTGGGATCAAGCTGGGATTGGCACAACCTTTATGAACAGCTTGGTTGTGACTATCGGGACACTTGTTGCCCTTATTCCTAGCGGGGCGATGGCCGCTTACGTGCTTGCTCGCTACCCATTCCCGGGCCGTAACTTGATCTTTGGAAGCTTCATGGGCGGCATGATGTTCCCGCACTTTCTAGTCGTTGTTCCGTTGTTCTTTCTTCTGAAAAGTCTCTCTCTATTCGATACGCGTTCGGGTTTGACCCTCGTTTATGTAGCGTATTCGCTCCCATTTACCGTTTTTGTACTGTATGGCTTTTTCCAGTCGCTGCCAAATGAGTTAGGTGAGGCGGCAATGCTCGACGGATGCGGTCACAACGGGACTTTTTGGAAAGTCATGTTTCCGCTCGCGAAACCGGGGTTGATCGTCGTTAGCATTTTTAACGCGATTGGTCTGTGGAATGAGTATGGATTAGCCCTCGTTCTTGTGCCGACGGAAACGAATCACACCTTGCCCATCGGAATCGCGAATTTGGCGATGACTCAGCAATACCAGAGCGACTGGGGGGCATTGTTTGCTGGACTTGTGATCGTCATGTTGCCGGTCCTCATCGTCTATTGGATTTTCCGCGATCAGATTCATGAAACGATGCTCGCGGGCGCAGTCAAAGGATAGGAAATCGAAGCAATGATTCTGAAAACCATCAACTATTGGTCATTTCCCGGCGGCTTGGAAGGGTCGCTCGACGTCATCGAAGCGATCCGTTTAGCTAAGGATCTTGGATACGAAGCTATTGAGTTAGCGATCGGTGTTGAAGGTTCGCTCAACTTGAACACAACGCAAGCGGATTGCCATAAGATCCTTGCCGAAGCAGAAAAGATTGGCGTCAAACTGCCAAGCGTCGCTAGTGGAACCTATTGGGGAAGAAACTTAGCGGATGCAACCGCAGAAGGCAGAGCCCAAGCGATTGATGACCTTGAAAAGATGATCCAGATCACTTCGTGGTTAGGCGCAACGACACTACTCACAATTCCCGGCGCGGTCGATGTGTTCTTCTTGCCGGAGCGAGAAGCACTGCCATACGAACATGTCATCCAGTATGCAAAAGAAGGTTTAGGTAAGGTCTTGCCCCTCGCCGAAAAGTGTGGCGTCCGGCTTGGAATCGAAAATGTGTGGAACCGCATTTTCATGTCTCCACTTGAACTCGCACAATTCATCGACAGCTTTGACAGTAAGTTCATTGGTTCCTACTTTGATGTAGGCAACGTACTGCCGTTTGGCTACCCAGAGGATTGGATTCGAACCCTTGGAAGTCGAATCGTGGGAGTGCATTTCAAAGACTACCGTCGTGCGGTTGGCACTGCCGATGGGTTTGTTGACCTACTTGAATTGGATGTGAACTGGCCAGCGGTTATCCAAGCCCTAGCGGAAATCGGTTACGAGGGCCACGCCGCAGCTGAAATGATTCCAGGATATAAACACTTCCCAATGATCCGCGTCGAAAATACGTCAAGAGCGATGGACGCCATTCTAGGAAAATAAACTAGCTACCCGTCCCGCAATTGAAACGGGACGGGGGCTGTCTGGACTAAGCTGCTCGCTTATTACTCGTTGTCGAATCTGTTCGTACTCCTGTCCCAGAAATCGCCGCCCTGGTTCTTTCAGACATTCCCTGGAGTTGAGCCGTTTGTCGATTGAGCTCATTGATACTCGCCACCAGTTCCTCAACTTGGGCATTCATTTCTTGACTCATTGCACTCATCTCTTGTGCAGCTGCGGAGTTGTCCGTTGCCGAAGACTCGACTGCTTTCACTGAGTTAAGTGCCTCATTCGTCTCACCCTCAATCGCATGGAGGACCTCCGGCATCGAAGTCACGTAATCCGCGAGATTTGTCATTGACTCAACCAACGAACTATTGAGCTTCGAGGAAACTCTGACTTCTGATGCGATAGCTTCAAGGCACTGAGCGGCTTCTGAAGTCACGGTGACCGCGAGCGAAATATCCTCTACCGTGCGGTTCATCGCTTCAACAGCTTCACCCGAATCGTGTTGAATCGCCTGAATGATGCTTCTGATCTCAGTGGTAGAACGAGAGGAGTTCTCGGCAAGCTTTCGGACTTCGTCTGCGACAACGGCGAATCCTTTACCGTGTTCGCCTGCTCGTGCCGCTTCGATTGCGGCGTTGAGAGCTAACAAATTCGTTTGTTCTGCAATTCCGTCGATCGCTTCTGCGATCTGTCCGATCTGTACAGATCGCTCTTGCATACGTTGAACCCGGTTTGCCGTTTCACTGGATGTTGTCTTGAGCTGATCAATGCTTTTGACTCGATCTTTGATGACTTCCCACTTGCTCGCCAAACCCTCGATATCATGCATGTGTCCATCAACTTTGCGGAGAGTTTCACGAGCGCTATCTAGGGCTGCTTTCTGATCTCGCGCTCCTGAAGTGATTTGAGCACTACTCAACGAAAGGTTATTCATCGCGTTATAAACACTATTTACCGCCTCAGCTTGCTTTGTAGAGGATTCAGCAAAGACGGTGGCCGTTTGAGCGAGTTGATCTGCTCCTTGGCCCGATTGGTCTGAAGATTCAAGAATGATTCCCGAATTTCGCACAAGTTCAACCACGACTTTGTCGACTTCGTCAACTGCCTCACGAATCTTGTCTAGGAAACCAAATTCGATATAGGCGTTCATGATTAGGTGCTGATCAAGGTTCAGCGCTTTCTGAAATGAACATAACGCCTTTGAAATCTTCCAAGGCTGAAATCGATAAGCCTTCGAGATAATCGGAATCATCATATCGTAATAGGAGCCCATCGAACCAAAGAAGAACTCTGAGGTAACGCCTACACGAGCGTGGATCAACCCAATAACTGCCCGACTATCGAAGTAGGCTTCATCAAATTTCGCTTCAAAAATCGGCTTAAAGTACTTACTGTTGGTTGTTTTGAGTCTTTCCACCGACGACCCAGCATTCGTAATCGTTCTTAGCACATCTGGATACTTGGCGAGATGCGAATAGAACTCGTCGACTATTCTAGGCATGTGAGGCATGATTACCTTTCCAAGATCCCGCAGTGTCTGACGATCGTGATCCGCCAACCTAAAGAACTCTAATTTCTGCTCTCTCGCTTTCTGAGTTGTTTTCAATCTACTTGCCGCTGAAATATCCATACATTAGCCCTTAAGCTTGCCTGTGAATATATGTCGGGACTAAATTGCCTGATGACACACCCTCAACTTTTGCGTTTCTAGTCGCAAGTAACATGTACATGTTGTAGCTGAAATCCTTTACAATTCGAGTACTTGCAACTATTCAGTTCATCGCTTAAGATTTAGCGCGTAAATCAATGCAATGTTGCGGCATCCAGTGCAACGCACTGTTAGCTCACCGTCTTGCGGATATCCTTTAGCTAATGGCTTACTTTCCAGAGGTCCCGCATAAGATTCTATTTGAAGGTAAAGGGAGCAGAAACCCTCTCTCATTCAAACACTACAATCCAGACAAAGTTGTTGGCGGTAAAACGATGCGCGAGCATCTCCGCTTTGCGGTTTGCTATTGGCACACGTTCAAAGCGAATGGAACCGACCCATTCGGTAGCGCAACAATTTACCAACCCTGGGCAAAATCTACAGAGCCTATCCAAGCAGCTAAAGACACCATGGATGCTGCATTTGAGTTCTTTACAAAACTCGGGGTCGACTTCTGGTGTTTCCATGATCGCGACATTGCACCTGAAGGAACCACATTCACTGAAAGCGTCAAGAACCTCGAAACAATTGTTGACTATGCTCTAGCCAAGCAGAAGGAAACCGGGCTCAAACTACTTTGGGGTACCGCAAACTGCTTCACCAATCCCCGTTACCAGGCTGGTGCAAGCACAAATCCCGATCCGCACGTTTTCGCCTACGCTGCCGCGCAGATTAAGCATGCCATGGATGCCACCGCGAAACTGGGTGGAGACGGATATGTCTTCTGGGGCGGGCGTGAAGGGTACGACACACTCCTCAACACGAACATGCAGAAAGAGCGGGAAGGCTTCGCTAGGCTTCTCCATATGGCCGTCACTTACAAAAAGGAGATTTGCTGGAACGGTCAGTTTTACATCGAGCCCAAGCCGAAGGAGCCGACAAAGCACCAGTACGATAGCGACACCGCCGCTTGCCTTAACTTTTTGAGAGAGTTCGATCTGCTCGATCACCTCAAGCTCAACATCGAAACCAACCATGCGACTTTGGCGGGCCACACAATGGCTCACGAGCTTCGTGGCGCACGAGAAGCTAATGCCCTCGGAAGTATCGATGCCAACACCGGCGATGCCTTGCTTGGATGGGATACCGACCAGTTCCCGACCGACGTCTATCTCACCACAGAGATCATGTTGGAGGTTCTTCGAATGGGTGGCTTCACAACGGGTGGTCTCAACTTCGACGCGAAAGTTCGAAGACAGTCCATCGAACCGGTCGATTTATTCCACGCTCACATCGGCGGAATGGATGCGTTCGCGAAGGGCCTTGAAGTTGCCCAAGCGATCATCGAGGATGGTCGCCTTGACGAGTTCGTCGCCAACCGTTATTCCGGATGGAACGGCGAGTTTGGTCAGAAAGTGAGCAAGGGCCAAGCCTCGTTTGCCGACTGCGAAGCATACGTTCTTTCCAACGGAGAGCCAACGCGCAAGTCGGGCAGACAGGAATTCCTTGAAAACCTGATCAACGAATTCGTTCTCTAACCACAAAAAAGGGACTGCCTCACATGAGAGACAGTCCCTTTTGCTTGCCTGCTTATTTAACCAAGACGGACACAAACGAATTGGCAGGAATATCGACTGCGAAGGTCTTGTTCGTACTCTTCAAGCTAAATCCTAGCGGCACCTCGTTGAGATCGACAAGTTCAGCCGAACTGATCTCCCAGTCAAGAGTGATTTCAGCTTTGCGCACTTTGTTTGCATAGTTCACAAGTCGAATCACCACGCCTTCACTTTCGGCTTCCTTGAGAGAGGTCAGAACGACATCCTCATTCTCCACCGAAACGTACGACTTCGAAAGAGGAAGATCTCCAGATTGAAGCGTCGCGGGTGCCACGATGAAACGATGATTGAAAGCGGCACCAAGACGGGCTAACTCAGCCGTTGTCGGTTCGGTTTCATGAATGTAGAGCGAGTACCGCAGAGTTGATTTGGCAACTTCCGGCGCATGATCGGGGTCGTAGGACGATCGAACGACGCGCATCTCAAATCCACCATCATTCCCACGGAAGCCATACTTACTATCCTGTAGCAGAGTGATAGCTCTGCCGTCCTCGGCAACACTCACATACCTAAGAGCAGGAACATCATCGGGTAGGGGTTCGCGAACGACAGAACCAAATGGAGTTTCGAAGGTGAGCGTGGATTCTGAACCCAAGCCAAGTGTTGTTTCGAAATCTACGACCAATCCAGGAATCCCTTCCTCGTCATCCCCGATTTCGCGCCAGTCAATCTCAGCCTCAAAGTCAAGCCGAGGGGCGAGACCGTGAATCAAACTCTTCAACACCACTGAACTCTTAGTCCCGGGCACTTCCATTTTCTGATAAACCAATGCTCCGATACCGGTCCCACTTGCGGCACCGTTACCCTGGTTTCGAGTAGCTCCTCCAAGATGGAAACGTGTTGCGGGGAGGGTCGTTCGCTCAATTTCTCCACCGATCACCCAAGAAGTCATGCCTCGGGAAATCTCACGAACGAACGTCCAGCATCCAAGCCCTTCGAGTCCTGGACAGAGTTCGTCGTCGGTGGCAGTGGGAATCAGAGAAGTTGGTCCAGATTGATATCGGTCAAAAACCGTTCGCAAGTAAGGAGTCTGTACCGTCAACTCGTCTTCAAACTTGATCGCAATATCGTCAAACGAGTCCGCGGCATCCTCGTAGACCAAAAAGGTTTTGTATCCGAGAGCGGGAACATCGACCGCCGGGAAAGCAATGGCTTGGCGTTTGTGGCCCCAATCGTTACCGTTACCCGCATACGTCATGATCGTCGGATATTTTCGCCCGGTTTCGTCCACAACTACGACGCGATTAATATCCAGCGAGTGATCGTAAAGGCTTACTTCGACCATTTCGCTTCTCTCCCAAGCGCATGGGTTGTAAACCACAAACGGGAAGAACTTGCGTCCGCCACCGACTGCGGCAGAAAAACCACTCGTCGAGGAACCTATGCCGGCTCCAGCTTGGTAAGGGGTGTTTGATTTGCCGGATTTAATAAGCTCCAACTCATCTTGAGCTTCGGGAGACTTCGGCAGAAGCGCAATTGAGTTGACTCGCGAAGCTATTTCGCCAACAACGGTCCGTTTGATTGCACCCGTTGTTGCACCAACTCCCTGGAACAACCCAAGAGCAAAACTTCGAGTTTCTGGAACACCCGACCCCGGAAGAATGTCATGGAACTGGTTGAAGAGGGTCGGCAACCAAGCTTTCTGAATCGTCGACTTCGAAATTCCCGCCTTGTCTGCGTCGAGGCCAAGACTCTTGATCCCAATTGCAGCCAACGTTTCGGCTTCGATGCCATAGTTCTCGCCGAATCGGTTTGCTTTCTTTATCGCGCTTTGAGACGTATAACAACCGGTGAACTCAAAGTTCAGCTCATGGTTTAGGACTGGAACATCGGTTCCCGAATTGATTTGAGCTTCGATCGCTTTGAAGTACTTCGTCGACGTTGAGAACAAGACAGTTGGGTAGCACGGAAACTCAGCGGCTTCCGAAATCCATTCAATTTCGTCACGAGTTGGGCCGCCACCATGGTTACCAACGCCGTAAACATTGAGCCAGTCGTTCAGCTTTGTTTCTTTAACGAACGGGATGATCGCAAGCGCGAAATTCTCTCCAATGTTGATATAGCTGTTGTACCAAGTGGTCTCGCGGTTGACGAGAATCTTCGATCCGTCAGTTCCCTTCCACCAAAAAACAGGAGGTCTTGGGTCTTCATGTCGCAAGTGACCATGTCCGCCCCCCTGGCGACATGAATAGTAGTATTTGACTCCGCCTTGAGCAAGAATGTTTGGAATCGTGTTGGCGTGACCGAAGGTGTCTGGCTCCCAATCAACCTGAACATCTTCTGGCTTTAGCCCGAACTTGTCTAGGAAATATTTTCGGGTGTAAAGCATGTGCCGCGCGAGCGATTCGCCTGACGCTAAGTTCTTATCACCTTCAACCCAGTGTACAGCCGCGACTTCCCATCTTCCCTCTTTCACGCGCTGCTTGATGCGCTCGAACATCGCCGGGTAATGCTCCTCGATGAGTTCGTACACCGAAGCCTGGCTTTGTGAGTAAGTAAAAGTCGGGTACTGATCCATGAACGACAAGATCGAAGCGAACGTATCGTGCGTGGTTGAGACGGTCTCTGGCCAGGACCACATCCAGTTCATGTCGATGTGTCCATGACCCACGCAATGGACGGTGTAGCTCTTCGCGGTTTTAGAAACCGGGCCGAGAGCAGATTCAATCTTCGAAACCCACTCGTTTACATTTGTGGGACTACTCGGCCCCTCTTCGAAAATTTGCTCCGCAAGCGATACGGCAGATTCAAACTCTGGATGGATTTCTAAAAAGCCCCGTGCAAAATCAACCTGCGTCTTAGCACGACGCAACCCTTGTTCGATCAGTTTTGCTGGTTTGGATATCAAATTTCGATGATGGCGAGAAGCAGCGTTGGCGTCCATGAACTCCTCAGGATGTTACACCTTTCCGCAGGTATAAATTGAACCTAAAATTACACTTCGCAAGATCCTGTGCGTAGATTAAAGACGTGATCACCAAAGTTGACGGATTATTGCGAAACTCCTTCTCGATTCAGCTCCATATCGGCAACCTCATGGATGCTCAGAAGATCAGTTTCGAAGGGATAAATTTGATGTTGCTAACGGTCTCGCCCAACCGAGCGATCGGCTCTGTCCCGCGAGGCGGGTTTCGACAGTCGGGAGCCGAATCTTCTAGTCTGAACGTTGACTTGGTTTATCTCGTGACATCCCATGGCTCCGAAACAACACCACATCGTCTGATCGGCGACTTTATGTTGGCGATTCAAAACAAGCCCGTTATCGAACTAGAAGGTCAACATTTGCAGTTGTCTATCGACGGAATGCAACTAGCTGCCCTTGGCGCATTTTGGCTTTCAATGGGGGTTCCCCCTCAAGTTTCTTGCCTGCTTTCTGTAAAAGGACTTCGGCTGAGTTAACTTATTCCAGATTCCTTGGCCAGTAGGGCGGCTTCAGTTCTATCATTGACCTGAAGCTTTTTGAAGATGCTTCCAACATGAGTTTTTACCGTCTTCTCGCTCAAACACAATCGATCCGCTATCGCAGAGTTTTTGAGCCCAGCGGCGAGACACTCGAGCACTTCGACTTCTCGGCGGCTGAGCTCGTCGAAGAGCTTTCGGTTGTGGAGAGCTGACGCCGATAATCTTTTAAACTCGCCCATCACTCGGCCAACCAGCGAAGGTGTTAAGACCCCTTCTCCATTCATTGCCGCTTGGATCGCTACCGATATTTCGTCTAGTCCGGCATCCTTGAGCAGGTACCCGATCGCCCCAGCCTTGATTGCGGCAAAGACGTTCTCGTCATCCCCAAACTTGGTCAAGATGACCACCTGCACGGCAGGATTGACCTTCCGAATTTGCCGGGTAGCTTCGATACCGTTAAGAATAGGCATCTCAATATCGGTCAAAACAACATCCGGTTTGAGCACCGGAGCTTGATCGACTGCTTGCTTGCCGTCTGAACATTGTGCAACCACTTCCAACTCAGGGTTGAGATTGATCAGCTCAACGAGCGTTCTCCGAAAAACGCTATCGTCTTCCGCAACTAATACTCGGACTTTCATTTTGGGTTTCCTTTTCCACTACGCAGACGGGTTAAGACCAGAGTGCCCGAGGGTTCACTTCTTGTGACTTCACAGATCGCGCTGACCTGCTCTGCACGCTGCTTCATATTGGTCAAGCCGGAACCTAGAGTCGATTCAGTCACGCCCTTGCCGTTATCTTGAATTGAAAGGCGAAACTCATGAGGCAAAAAAGAAACTTCGACTTTAACTCGGTCGGCATGCGAATGCTTGACGACATTGTTCAACGCCTCTTGAGAGATCCGGAAAAAGGCATGCTCGACTTCCGGCCCAAGTGGAACGGGGATGCCTGTGACTAGAAACTCAAGGAGAAGATCATGCCGTGAGCATATGTTGTGAGTGTACTGGCGGAGCGAATCCACAAAGTTTTCTGTCAGAAGCGGACTGCGCAATCGTTGGACCAAAAACCGAAGCTCATCGCTCGCCGCCCGAGCGACCTCCTTTCCCTGGGTGGCTACTGTGGAAACTCTTGTGCCATCGGATTCAGCTATCTGCTTGATTAACTCCATTTGAGATGCAAGGGTAATTAAAGAGCCCTGAACTCCATCGTGCATCTCCAAAGCAATCCGGTTTCGGTCTGCGGCAACACCTGCTTTTTCGCGATACTCCGCGGCTAGTCTTGCCTGGTACGCCATTAAACTAGACATTAATATTAGAAAGTAAATACGGAAAGAAGCATTGATAGGGTCTTCTTTAAATAGCTCTTTTGAACTCAGATAAGCGGCATCGGTAAAAACGCCGGGCTGAGGAGGTTCAGGAACGTTTAGTGTAGCGACAATTGTCCCACCCACCACCAACGCACCAACAAAGGCAGACCACCGGACATTAAGACTCGATGCGGCCTGTATGATGGGAAGGAAGTAAAGCAGTGTTAGGTTACTAAGCGGTCCTCGATGGCTCACAAAGAGGATCGAGGATATCAACAAGACATCAATTGGCGGGAATACATACTCCCATTTCAGCCTAGCTGGATCTTTTATTGCTAGAATAGTGCGTAAGAGTAAGTATGCGAAAATGATCCAAACATACGGACGAAGTGCACTGATCGCGGAATCTCCAAGCTTCTGGTGAATGACCGGATCCTGCAGCCATAGAACGAGAAACGGTGAACATGCCCAAACATGCGCCAAAAACACCAAATGTTGGGAACGCTTATCAAGAAAATCTTGGATACGTACACCTCTTAGGTACATAATCAATTTCATCTTGACACTTCTAGTTTTTCAAATGGTCTCAATAATTTCCGACTAGAATCTTTGAAAGACTCTCAACGCTCTAATTACACAAATGCATCTGCCTCAAGTTGGCCCGATATTAGTCATCGAAGATAACTATAACGACTTTGACATCATTCGTTTGGCGATAGAAAAAGAAGGTCTAGGTGACTTAATCTATCGTATAGTTTTTGGCCCGGATGCCCTTGACTATCTGCACAGAGTAATGGGACATCAGAAGCACATTGGTGAGCCACTACCTCAACTGATCATCACCGATTTACGTCTTCCTGGGATCGACGGGCGAATCCTTATAGAGCATATTCGTTCAGAAGAAGAATTCAAACACATACCGATCATCGTCATTTCTGAATTGGATCATCAGTCAACCATCAACCAGTGCTTTGGATCTGGCGCACTAGGATTCCTAGGCAAGGTTGGCGACACAGATGAACTCGTTGAGGATATCAGGATCGCGATTCGGTATTGGACAAAGATCACTTCGCTGCCTGATCCAGTCAAGTTAATCTAGCCAATTCAATGAGCCATTTGGTCCGCGACCATGTTTCTTGCGGGCTAACTATGCCAATCTATTGGGAGTTTTGAAGCCCCTAGTTCTCTGCGTCATAGGAACCCGACCAGAAGCCATCAAGGTGGCTCCGGTGGTCACCGAATTTCGTAAATTCGAAGATCAAGTTCGCTGTTTACTCGTTTCCACGGGACAACATCGCGAAATTCTGCTTGATGCATTATCTGCATTCGGACTAGCCCCAGACATCGACCTCGGGATCATGACTCAAGGGCAGTCGTTAGCCCAAGTCACTTCTCGAGCACTAGAAGGATTAGATAAGGTCTTTTCTGATCAAAAGCCGAACATTGTTTTGGCGCAAGGCGATACTACGACAACCTTTGTCTCATCCCTGGCCGCGTTTTACCAACAAATTCCTTTCGGTCACATCGAAGCCGGATTACGCACGACTCGAATCGACAACCCATTCCCGGAGGAGTTCAACCGTCGCGCCACAGGGTTGATCACTAAACTGCACTTTGCTCCAACATTCTGGTCTCGCGACAATTTAGTTAAGGAATCGAAGGACCCTAATTCGATTTATGTCACCGGAAATACAGGTATCGACGCAGTGCTCCATATCGCGGCTCAAGAGCAGACAAAGTGGTACTCAGAGACTTCGGAAGATATAGTCTTGCTCACCAGTCACCGCCGAGAGAACTGGGGCGAGCCGCAACGACATATTGCAAAGGCAGCTTTGAGGCTGGTCGAAAAGTTTCCAAACATCCGATTGGTCGTCGCTTTGCACCCAAATCCAAAGGTCCGCGAAGTACTCACTCCTATCTTGGAAAATCATCCAAGAATTGACCTCATCGACCCACCCGAATATAAGTCTTTTGTGGGATTGATGAAGCGCTCAAAACTCATTCTGAGCGACTCGGGCGGAGTTCAAGAAGAAGCCCCTTCGTTCGGAATTCCTGTTTTGGTGCTACGAGATACAACGGAGCGTCCCGAAGGAGTCACCGCGGGAACCGCAAAGCTAGTTGGTACGGACGAAGAAACCATTTTTGCGGAAGGTTCCGCACTGCTCAGTGATGAGATGAATTATCAGGCGATGGCAAAGGCTGTAAGCCCGTACGGAGACGGCGGTGCTTCAGCTCGAGTTCGCTATCACGTCCTGCATGAGCTTGGGATTATGTCGAACGAGGAACCTGAATGGACCTACTAAAAGCGATTGTCTACGGAATCATCCAAGGACTTACTGAATTTTTGCCAGTGAGCAGCAATGCTCACATTCGAATTGTGCCCGCCTTGCTTCACTGGGAAGACCCGGGGGCGGCCTTTACTGCTGTCATCCAACTCGGAACGGTGCTCGCTGTTTTGATCTACTTTGCAAAAGATTTATGGTCAGCATTCAAAGGCTGGGCTAAGTCAATCACAGGTGACAAAACGACTTACGATGCTCGCGTAGGATGGGCAGTTCTCTATGGAACGATCCCGATTATCGTCATCGGCTTACCGCTTCACAGCAAAGTCGAGACAACTTTTCGATCACTGTATTTCATTTCCTTTGCATTGATCTTCATGGGCGTACTGATGCTCATTGCTGATCGGAAAGGAAAGCAAACGAAGTCAATCGACAGCGTTCAGCCAGTAGACGGTGCGAAAATCGGCCTCTGGCAATGTCTTGCATTGATCCCTGGAATGAGTCGAAGCGGTAGCACCATCACAGGGGCACTGTTTGACGGATTTGATCGAGCGAGCGCGGCACGTTTCTCGTTCCTCATGTCAGTACCCAGCATTGCTGGCGCAGGCTTTTACGAGGCATTCAAAGAGAGAAAGCACTTGGTCGGCGACCTCTTGATGCCAACTGCTGTAGCAACTGTCGTCTCATTTATTGTCGGCTATGCAGTCATCGCTTGGTTTATCAAGTTCTTACAAAAGAAGGGAATCGAAGTTTTCGTCTGGTACCGCATTGTCCTCGGAATCGCTCTTCTCGCCCTAGTGTTCAGCGGAACGATCAGCCCCGATGCTGGAGCACCGGCTGACAAGTCTGAAGCTTCTGCTACAAAATAATCGTGAATGTTCCGTAAGAAGCCGCAAGTAGCTCTGACCCCAGTTTGGATGGTGGTCGGATTAGGCAACCCGGGTGCCGAATATCGAGGCACCCGCCATAACGTCGGTTTTGATGTGATTGATCTCCTGGCTGAGCGAAACCGAATCAAGCTTGATAAGGCGAAGCATCAGGCTCGGTTCGGAATCGGTGTCATCGGTGATACCTCCGTGATTCTAGTCAAACCGACAACCTTTATGAATTTAAGTGGAAAAGCCGTCGCGCCTATCGCAAAAGAGTACGGGATAAAGCCAGACCAAATTCTTGTCGTCGCCGATGATCTCGATCTCGTTCTTGGCAGAACGAGACTCAAACCTCAGGGCAGTGCCGGTGGACACAACGGTCACAAAAGCATCATCGGGGCTTTAGGAACAACCGAATACCCAAGACTTAAAATCGGCATTGGTTCCGTAGATCGAACTGAAACAATCGATCATGTCCTAGGCTCATTTGGCAGGGACGAAAGAGACGTCATTCATGCCGCGATTGATAAAGCAGCACGTGTTGTAGAAGAGGTTGTCGACGTTAACTTTGAGTCGGCCCTGAACCTATGCAACGCCCCGTAGATTTATAAGAAAGCGAGGCTCTGCAAATTGATTGCAGAGCCTCGCTTCATAAAGGGGTCTTAGTTTAGAATCGGATTCCAACGGAGACGCTTACGGCATCGGTCTTAACACCGGTGACTGAGCCATTGAAGAGGTAGGCAACCTCGCCAAAGATGTCTTGGCCGAGTGAGGTACCAACCAAAAGCTTGCCGCTGAAAGAGGTCTTGTTATCCGAGTATTTGGTGGTGATGGTGCCGCCGCTGCTACCTGAACTAGCGCCGGTTTCGCTTCTGCGCAAATCGCTCTTCGAAACGCCAAGACCGAGACCGCAATAAAGGTTGTTAACGAGCTTGACTCGACCAACCAACTGGAGCGAGAAGACGTCAGCTCTCTCGTCGCCTGAACCATTTCGTGCGAAACCGAGTTCGACGGATGGGGCAACGTTTAGCTTGCCGAGTTCAACGCTCTGAAGGTGATAGCCAAGAGCAACGTTATAACCGTTAGCCTTAGTAGCGTCACGTGCATCCTTGGTTGAAAGATAGTTATAACCGAGAGCTACGGAATATGGCTTTGCAACGGTTTGTGCATTTGCGCTAGCAACTGCAAGTACAAGCGCAGAAACAGCGAAGATCGTTCTTTTCTTAATCATTTTTAATTTACACCTCAGGATTATTTTGTTATGGTAATCCGTGCAGGATGAGGATAGCAGGTTCTGCCACATTACATATCATTCAACAAGACGGAACAACCCTCTCTTTAGAAGAAGAGTCATGACGTAATCTATCTGATAGGCTTCTTGGCCTAGTCGCTTCGCTACCTCTAGCGATATTTCACCCCATACAAAGGTTGGTTGTGAAATCTGGCCAACATAGCTGAGGATCGCCTCGATTGCACCGGGCAGGATAAGAGGCATCGTCTCATCGTAAAGCTGCACCATGGCCTTTCGGTTAATTACATCCTTGCCAAATGTAGTCAACCTGAGTGAGGTTTCATTTGCCGAAATCACACTGGTAGCGTATGGCTCGTATAGCTGGGCATAGTCCACGGGAAACCCAAGGTTATAAGCGGCAGCTTTTCGCTTTTCTCTGTTCGACTCAGTTTCTTGTTTTGCTCCAAGCATTTGCTCGTCCCAAATTCTGAAAACATTGTCGATTACAGTTTTGGGTGAGAATGCCCGCTCAACAAACCTCCTTCCAGCGGCTCCCATTTTCTGCCTCAACTCGGCATCGCTTAGTAGTGTCTGCCATCTGTCTTCAAGATGCTCGATATCGATATAGACGGCTTGTGACGTAAGCATCATCGCCTCATCAAATTTGGATATAGGCGTTAGTTCACCAATTCGATTGAGCCCGGGGCAAATGTAGGTAGGCACACGAAACCCCGTCTCTCCATCAACAATATTGTCCTTCAGACCACTCCAATCTGAACCTAAAACTGGAATTCCGCAAGCAGCGGCTTCAGCCGAAGTGTTGCCAAGACATTCCTGAACGTTGTCTGATGGGAACAAGAATATGTCAGCTGCTTGGTAGAAGATTGGTGTTACCCAGTGATCGACCTTCGTCCGGATAGAGACGCGTTCCCCTAGCCCTAAAGCATTCGAAGCTTGGATCAACTTTTCAGCATAACCTGGCATATTCTCGACGCCAGCTATGAGCAGGTAATCCTTCGATCCTGAAACGTTGGCAAATCCCTCGATGATCGGCAGCAGATCCGATTTCGTAGCAGGAGATAGTCTTCCTAAGCAAAGGGTCAAAACCGAATCCTCTGGTATGCCGAGCAACCTTTTGGCTTGCGCTTTCCCCTTTGTATCGACTGGACAGTACTTGTCGATATCGACAGAGTTTGGAACGACATCATAGCGCGATACGCCGTGGCCAGCATCGCTTTTTAGCCACGAGCTGAACACTCGCATGTAGTGTTGTTTGGTTTCTTCACTTAGGCAAAAAAGAGAATCAAACACGACTGGAGGGGCAAGCGCAATTCGGTGCAGAGGCATGTGAGAAGAATGATTTCCGGTACCGTGCGTCTGACAAGAGAGCGGCATTGGACCAACAGCGAACCTGTCCCGCATATATCGCATGGTTGGCCAAAACTCTGGATCCAGCGACACCAAGTGGCGAGGGGCACCGTCCGCCCAGATCTCCTCAACCATATGTTGTGGATAGAACCTTAAGGCTCCTTTGCCCTTACGCCAGGCAGGCAAGATTGATTGGGCAGTGGCAACGAGTTCCGAATGTCGTGTGTATTCAAGCGGAGGAAGGAATACTTCGAGTGCCTCGACCTCTTCTCGTTCCAACAAACGGCGAAAGAAAGCAGATATTCCTAGGTTGGCACCATGAATATTAAGCCAAGAACCACTACTGTTGAGTTGCTCTACAACCTGAAGAAAAACAGAAACGACATATTTGCCCATGTGTTGCGCTTAGTTTATTGCCCTTGCGGGTACCTTGCCTAGCGTGAATGAAGGGCATATTGGCGTTGACGAGAGTGGAAAGGGTGATTTCTTTGGCCCGCTCGTCATCGCAGCCTGTTATGTCGGTCCAGAGCATCTGGCCGAACTAGAAGGCGTAAAAGACTCAAAGAAACTAACGGACCTTCAAGCTCTTAAGCTTGCTGACAAAATCAAAGCTGTTTGTCCCCACAGTGTAGTTCCAATTGGGCCGGTTAAGTACAACGAGTTGTACAGCAAATTCAAAAACCTCAACACACTTCTAGCCTGGGGCCACGCACGAGCCATCGAGAATGTTCTGGAAATTCAGCCAGCCAAGCTCGTCATCTCGGATCAGTTTGCGGCAGGCGGAGTCGCTGTCAAAAAGGCGCTCTACGAAAAAGGAAGGGCAGTCGAATTTCGCTCGATGGTTCGCGCCGAAGCCGATATCGCCGTCGCAGCGGCATCTATTCTCGCCAGAGCCGAGTTCCTTCGTAGGTTAAAAAAGCTCGGCGAAGAATTCGGTATAGAACTACCGAAGGGAGCGACGAACGTCATCCCGACAGGAAAGAGACTCGTGGCAAAACATGGCCCACAAGCCTTGAGTAGTGTCGCCAAAATGCACTTTAAGACAAGTGGCCAGGTTCTGGCGAACTAGAAATACTCCCATAAAGACCCGTTTTTCATAATTCACCAAAAAGTGGAAAACGGGAACACGCCTGCAACGTCATTATTCTAATCCCCGCCTCAAATGGCTTTCGTCGTTGGACGGGTATGCCGTTTGGGCGTTCTATGAACATTTTTGTGTTGTTAGCTTCGGTTGTTCTGACCGGCCTCGCTGTTTACTTGAAAAGAGGGGCTCTTCCGGTGCTCACATTTTCGGTAAGTCGACTTACCGGATACGCAACCCTTTTAGTCATCGTTGGGGCTGTTGGGATGAAGTTTCAGCCGCCTCTACCCGTCGCGGCGGGAATGCTTCTCGGGTTCGCTGCGGTACTCGTTCCTGTTTTCAACAGCAAGGCATCCCTTGAATCAGCCTTAGTTGCAGTCGCCGCAACTTTACTGATTCCAGAGCCAAAACAGTCTATTCCCTTCCTCATGTTGGCGTATGGAATGGGAGCTCTGTTCTTCGAGTTTCAGATATCGATTGCGGCTATAGCCGTCTTTGGCACAGCGCTTCTTGGTTTTTTCACTACAGCAACTTTAACCATGCCTAACGCACCGATTTTGGTTGGAATAAGTGCTGGGTTTGCTTCTTTGCTTACGGCAAGACTTGATGGAGAGGCGAAACGCGCCTGGGTTGTGTCGGCCATCACAATCATCGCATCAGCAATCGTGTGTAAGTTCGGATTGTCCGACATGAAACTGTTGTACGTCGCCGTTATTTCAGGCGTGACAGCTCTGATTGTCCACTGGCTAACCCAATCTGATTCCGAGGAAAACTCGCTTACGGTATTGATCGCTTCCCTACTTTGGCTTGGATTAGCGACTGTGGCCTTTGGGCTAAGTAGAGGATTCGGAGTTGGACTTTCTCTCGTCATCGGTGCGATCATCTTGAGTGCCTTCAATAACAGAAGAGCTCTCTTAACGCTTGGGCCAGCCGTTGGCATTTTGTTCTATCGAATATACAAAGAGATGCTGCCTGACCTGGCCAAGGCGCTCGAGTTGGGTCAGCACTATGCGATCATCGGGCTCATCTTTGGAATGATTCTTCCTCTTGCCGCCCTCGAGTGGAAAAAGCGTTACGAATCAGTAATAGGTGTAACTCTATGGGGTGTCGGACTCTTTGGTTCGGTTCCATTGTTGGTGATCGTTCTCGGCGCAAAAGGTCTGATCGGAATGCTCTTCGGCCTCGGGCTTGGATCCCTCGTTGGCAAACAGGCTCAGCCCTCCCTCCTCGGGGTTTCAGCAGGAGTTGCAGCGTTTTCAATCATCGGTTCGGGCTGGATGAAGAGCATGCTTGAGCTGACGCGTGATGAAAGGATTCGGTATTTCGCGTATGGTGGCGGGACGCTTCTTTTCGTCGCCATCTTCATCTGTGTACTTTCTCTTCGGTCTTCAAAGGAAGTGACCGTATGAAGCCAATCCTCGGAAAAGTTCTCTCCGTTTGCGCCGCGGTTACTCTTGGCGCTACCTATCTTGCCTACGGCGTAAAGCAAGAGATTCCAGTATCGACGGTGACCGGCCGAGTGTTAATGGAGGAAAACAAGAAGCCTCTGCCAAACGCCACCGTGACCCTGGTAGAAAACCCAACCGTCAATCCAGAGAGCGACGATGACATCCACTCATACAATGAAGCGCCAAAGAGGCATGTTCGCGTCGCGGAAACCGACGAGAACGGATTCTTTCGATTTCGAAATGTTCCTAGTGGTGAATATCGTATCGAGGCGTCTGGTCAAGCGCATTTCATGGAAGACCGGCAAATTGGTGTTTGGGAAGGAAAATCCAACCAGGCTGATCTAGTCCTCAAAGCACGAGACCCCTACCTCGATATTTACGCGAGTCAGAAGGTGTTTACGCCGGGCGAGCAGCCTCATATGGAGCTACATGGCTTCGATAAATCGAAGAATATCACTGTACAGGTTTACAAGTTAAGCGTCGATCAGATCGCGAATCAGTCCAGCATGGCTTCTGCTTTGAGAAAGCTGGCGAATGACGAGAACACGGAATCGACAAAGATCCAAGTCACCGAACGCTTTGTTGCAAAGCCAGATATCGAAGGCGTATTCGTTCAAAACATTGACCTAAAATCTCTGCCGGAAGGAATATATTACGCTCGTTGTGGAGTAGGCACTGAGAAGCGTGGAACATCACTGATCGTCTCCAACATCGCTTTGGTTGTTAAGCAAGCGACAGATCGTTCTCTGTGTTTTGTTACTGACATCAAAACAGGAAAACCTATTTCTGGAGCGAAGGTTTCTGTCGGAACAGACGCATCGACCAGCGTTTCTACAGACCAAAACGGCCTAGCAGAAATTCGCCAAAAACCAACAAAGGTCGCGATTATCGCGACCTACCAGAAATCGGTCGCAGTCGCAGACTCATATGGATCAGGAAACGAGCATTCCCTACAAGGCCGAATCATGGTCGTCACTGATCGCCCCATCTATCGGCCTGGCGATGAAGTCCAGTTCAAAGGAGTTGTCCGAAAGCTTGTAGGAAACAACTATGAACTCCCTGGTACAGGCATGGTTCAGGTTGAAATCAAGGATGTTGACGGAAACGTAGTTGATACACAGTCCCTACCAGTCAGCGAACACGGAACTTTCCACGGACGATACACCAGTTTTCAGGAAGCCAAACCGGGCGACTACACCATTGCGACGGCGGCATTCGGCATACGCGGCGAATCCGACATCAGCATTTCTTCTTATCGAAAGCCAGAGTACACAGTCGCCATTAAGTCGGATAAGCCGTATTACGTGCTTGGCGATAAGGCAAAAGCCACGGTCGAATGCGCTTACTACTTCGGAGGCCCCGTTGTTGGTGCAAAGGTCAAAGTCTACGTCTACCGCACCCCTATCTGGTCGTTCGACTCAGACGAAGATGAGGACTACGATTACAACTCATCAAGCGGCGGTGAGTACAGCCAAGAGGTCGAAGCGATTACTGACGGAAACGGTAAGGCGGTGATTGAGTTCGAGACCGCATCTAAAGATGAGCCAGACCAACGTCTAGTCGACTACCAATACAATATTCACGCTTCTGTCGCCGACTCGGGCGACAAATACTTCGATGGAGAAGGCTCAGTAAAGGTGATGCGGGGAGACGTCTTGTTAACAAGCGATCCTCAAGAATACGTCGTGGCTCCGGGCCAATCCGCTCATGTCAAAATCACAACCCAGACGGCGGATGCCTCTCCGAAGCCGGTTGCAAACCAGCTTCTCAAGATTGTTGTTGGACGAGAAGTCTATGCAGACGGTGTCTCCGATTTCCAACCGCTCAAAGCCTACACTTCTTCAACCGGTCCGAATGGCGAAGTGAACGTCGCGCTGCCGATGGACAAAACCGGCTCTATTGTCGTTCGCACCCAACTCACCGATAGCCGGAAGAATGTCATCACTTCGGAGTGCAATATTTGGGTGACGGGTTCGAATTACGGTTGGGAGGGTTCTCGTTCTCGACCCACTATCGTTCTCGATCACAGAAACTATAAGCCAGGCGATGTTGCCAAAGCGATGATTCAAACCACCGGTAAGGCTGGATCCGCTTTGGTGACCGTGGAGGTCGACGACATCATGCAACAGCAAGTTGTCGATCTCAGTTCGGGAAATGCGACAGTCAATATCCCTGTCACTTCAAAACATGCGCCAAACGCCTTTGTGACGGTCGCATATGTCCACGAGAAAAAGTTCTATGAGGCAACGAAACGACTAAACGTTGACCAGGTCGACCGAAAGCTCAAGGTCGATGTAACCGCAGACCAAAAAGAGTACAAACCGGGCGATACCGTTCATTTGAACATCAAGAGCGCAGATATGAACGGCAAGCCGATGTCTGCAAACGTCACCTTAGGCGTTGTCGATGAGTCAATTTATGCGATTCAGGAAGATCGTCTTGACCCGGTCAAGGAGATGTATCCCAAACGATACAACCGAGTTCGCACCATCTACTCGTTCCCCGAAATCTATCTAGATGGTGGGGACAAGGGTGGCGGCGAGATTCCTTTGCGTACCAAGTTCAAAGACACCGCTGCATGGATGCCTGAAATTCAAACGGACGCGAATGGAAATGCAGAAGTCACGCTCAAGTTGCCAGATAACCTCACCGAATGGAGGGTGACGGCAACCGCTTGCTCAGATGACACTTCCGTTGGAAAGACAACTCTCCACTTCAAAGCACGAAAGTCGCTCATGGTTCGCGTCCAAGGTCCAACCTATCTTGTCGTTGGAGACACTCAGACCATGAATGTGCAGGTCATCAACGATTCGGAAAGCACCGCCAACGTCAGCCTTCGATTTGATATTGACGGTGTAGATGCGCAATCAGACCTTCCGAAGAGCGTGACGGTTGAACCTGGAAAGCCTACCGATATTCCTATCGAACTCAGTTCAACGAAATCCGGTGAAGGATCCATAGCAGCTAGAGCCTGGATAGACGGTGGAGCTTCGGACGGCGAAAAGAGGACCTTTAGAATCGAAGCGCTCGGCAAATTGGTCGAAACCATGGACGCCTCCGTTATTCACGGGAAGCAGAGCTTCAACGTAGATATCCTTGATTCGTCAGATCAAAATTCGGGTCGCTTGGCCATCACGGTAGCCCCCAATGTGCTGGGGTCGATGGTTCAGGCTTTGGACGATCTAGTCGACTATCCCTATGGTTGCGTTGAACAAACGATGAGCCGATTTGTTCCGGCTGTCCTGGTCGGAAAAGTGCTCGACGAATCTGGCATTTCGAAACCAGACGTAACATTGCGCATTCCCCGAATCGCAGGTGAGAGTTACGCTCGACTAGCCAAAATGCGTCGTTCTGATGGTTCATGGGGTTGGTGGGCAAACGATGAGGGCTCTGTCTACATGACCTCGCTCGTTCTGGATGGCGTTGAAAAAGCCTCGAAAGTCGGATATAAGCCTAGCCCGGCCTACGGTTGGTCAAGTTCCACCATCACAGGTAGCTTGGACTACTTACAGAAGGAATCGATCAAACTCGACAATACCAAGCCGCAGAATATGCGAGACGGAATGTATGCAGCCTACGTTCTGGGCAAGTTTGGTCGAATGAAAGACGCTAAGGATGTCATCAACCACTTCCCCTTGACTCCGCTAGGCGCTCAGGAAACCGCTTATGCTGCGCTTGCCAACCATTTCGCTGGCAACACAGAGAAAAGGAATGAGTTTGTCGCGACTTTGTCAAAGATGGCCATTCGATCTGGCCCTGGTGCCCACTGGAAAGAGCAAGACTGGTCTTGGGGAGAGGAAAATACCGGGCTCGCCCTCGGAGTGCTGGCTACAATTGATCCTCAAAACCCTCTGATCGAACCGGCAGTTACATATCTAATGCAGGAAAAGAAAGGGGATTCATGGTCTTCCACTCGGTCTACGACCGAAGTGTTAACCGGTCTGTGTGAATACGCGAAGCAACACAAGGCTCCAGTCACAGAATCAGATGCGACCATCTTCTTGAACGGAAAGGTGGTAAAGACAATCCATCTATCGTCACAAAGCATGTTCCAGCCCGACCAGAAAATCCTGATTCCGGCAAGTCAGCTACATAAAGGGCGAAACACGGTGGACATCCAATCTTCTACGGGTGGAAATCTATACGCTTCGGTGAGCATGCGTCAATATGACGCCACCAAGCCAATCCAACCTACAGATGTCGGCGGTATCAAAGTCGAACGAACCTACCACTTGATGGAGGTCAGGTCTGCTGATGACGGAACTCAGAGGTTACTGCCTAGCAAGAAGCCGGTAGATCGAGTGAAATCCGGTGATCTGTTGCTTGTCGAACTCACTATTACGTCATCCAGAGACCGAGTGTTCGTGATGATTGAAAGCCCAACCCCTAGCAACTGTCGTGTGAACGAAAGAGAAGACCCCATGGAGGACTGGACGAACTGGTGGGCTCAAACAGTAGTTCGCGATGACAAAGTTGCCTTTTTTGCGACCTCGCTAAAAGCAGGTGTCAACAAGATTACTTACTCGATGCGAGCCGAGCGAACCGGAAAGTCGTCTGCATTGCCAGCGAGAGCAGGCAACATGTATGATCCCAACCAAACGGGAACGTCTGGACAAAATATTCTAGAGGTTACGCGTTGAGGCCCCAGTTTCTGGTTGTGCTAAGTACCGGTCTTGTGCCTGCTGGAGGTGGGATTCTTTTTGCCAGCAGCCCGCATCCGAGGGTCATAGCAGCGTTTGCGACCTCACTTGAGGCACGTAATCACTCTCAACGACACAACGCCATCTTGGCTTCAGATCAACTCCAAAGCGTTATCATCGCTCCGGGAGAAGAGTTTTCGTTCAACAAGAAAGTTGGAAGTTTTTCAAGGGATGCCGGTTATCGACGGGCTCCGGTGAGCTACAACGGACAACTCATTGACGACTGGGGTGGCGGCGTTTGTCAGGTCTCGACTACGGTATACAATGCGGCTTTACTTAGCGGCATGAAAATTACAGAGCGGCACCGACATCGATTCAGTCCATCCTATGTCCCGCCGGGACGGGATGCAGCTGTCGCCTACACAAATATTGATCTCCGGTTTGTGAACCCTCACAAGTTCCCAGTTCGCCTTGTCACCAATGTGAAAAACGGCATGATTCAAGCTAGCTTCTACGCTGACCGTGATATGCCTGTAAAACCAATTGTGTACAGCGAGATCGACCATTTCGAGGCTCCAGCAAAATACACCTTTGGAAGTTCCGGTGCTAGTCGTGTTCGCAATTCTGGCAAAGCCGGATTTGGCGTGACGGTGTACCGCGTTTCTGGCGATCGAAAAGAACGCATTTCAAGAGACAACTATCCTTCGATGGGCAAGGTTATCCAGTTCGAAGGCTAGTAATTTTGCCATCAGCATTTTTGCTAACCGTAAAAATACGTGAAACCCAGTAATTTTACTAGGTTAAGCCCGTATTGATACCTGGAATAGCACCTGTGAAGGTTACTGGGAAAGAGTAACGGCGAGTAAACGGATGGCTCGCTTCGATCCCAAGACCTGCGAATCACGGAGGAAACGCAAAAATGTCTTTTCGCATAAACACCAACGTCAACGCAATGAACGCCATGCGCAATTTGAGCATGGTAAGTCACAATTTCAGTCAGTCAATAACACGACTATCAACGG
>APMI01017819.1_pt1 | contig 28425 bp, 28 predicted proteins | sample 667938 | NCBI WGS metagenome assembly APMI01 (sample SAMN01084076, study PRJNA167559) | wastewater metagenome | biome: Wastewater | place: Denmark: Ejby Moelle, Odense | collected 2011-11-28
AATTGCTGAAAAACTCCCCTCCTGTTTTTAGGAGGGGTGGCCGAAGGCCGGGGTGGTTGACTCGCTATGAGAAAGGATGATGAATGCATAGTCAGAGCATAGTCAATCCATAGTCAACGAACAGTTCAACCGATCGACACCCATGTTGTAGTGAGATTGCTTCGTACCTCGCAATGACGCGAGAGGGCATAGTCAATCCATGGTCATTAAAGGACAACCCGAAAATCCCCTAATCCATAAATCCCGCCTGCCCGACCGGATGGGTGGGGTTCAGACAATTTCCACGCATAGTCAATCCATTTCAATGACATGGGCTATCCGAAATCTGAAACAGATGCAGTAAATTGCCTTACAAACATATCCTCCCTATGGAAATCAAACTGTTCTATTACTTCATGTGGATCTTCCCCCTGATGGCGGTATACGTAAGCATCAGGGAAATACGCGCCTACCGAAGGGACCGCGATAATGCGGACAAAAAGAAATTCTGGATCAGTATGGGTATAAATGTGCTGGGCCTGGTCTTCTTTCTCAACCTGCTGCTAGGCGGCAAGCATCCTTAATACTTTACGAACTTCAGCACCTGTGTTCCATCTTTAAAGCGGATAAAATAAGCACCTGCAGGTAGCGCAGAAATATCCACATCGGTATTGCCCTGCAGTTCTACCTCTTTACACAGTGTGCCCATATAGTTGTAGATGGCTGCACGCTGTTTGGCAGTATTGCCTGTGCGTATGCTGATGGTATTGGTAGCGGGGTTAGGGGATAGGGTGGCAAGTGTAGTATGGCTGATATTGCCGATGCCCGTAGGACCGCAGAGGGAATCAATATAGGCATCGAAGCTGCCGATGTTCCATTTGCTGAGGCTATCGTAGGCTACCAGGCTGGCGCTGTTCTTAATATTGTTGGCATCGGCTACCGGTATGCCGGGGTTGAAGGTAGCGGGTGCCGGGTCTTTACGAAAGATGGCTGCATAAAAGGTGCAGGCGCCCGCATAGGTGCCCGCAACAGTGGGGTGGCTTCCATCGGCCTGGTACAGCTCTATGGCGGGGTACTGGTCCCTTATATAGTGGCGCACTGCACCCACGGGCGATACCTCGGCCCGGTTGATGTTGCCCATGAGCATGTAGTTGTTATGGATGACGCTGTCCATTACCTGGTAGCTGCAGTATAAAGGGAAATTGACGCAATCGTTAGTGAGGATGTCTTCCCTGTAACCCCAGGTCATATAGAACATGGTCTCACCACAGGGGTTAAAGCGGTGCACAAGGCTATCCAGGGTATGTGCGTAGGGAAAGGGCGAGACCTCGGGCGTGGTAGTCAGCAGTTCCTGGCTTTGGCCCTGCAACACCACACGGTCCCAGCCACCCTGCATGATCATGGCCCTGGAGCTGGAGTCGATGGAGTGGTTGCCAATGGAATAGCCGCCAATGGTATGGCTGCTGAATACGAGGGTATCGCCGGCCGAGGCAGCTACATTGGCTATCATCTGCGGCAGGTCGTTCACATAGGTATAGCTATTGCCCAGGAAGAGCACACGCTTTGTAATGCTGTAGCCAATGCCGGATTGCAGCAGAAGAATGCCGAGTATAGTAAGTAGTTTTTTCATGCTTGTGGTAACGTACAAAGGTATCTATTTATACACCAAGGGAGACGAGCGGAGCCGGGCAGACAGTTGGGCGAAGGGAGGAATAAAAATGTAAATGTTTTATGACAATCTTAAATTGCTAATTTTAAATGAAAGGAACAGAGGTAGACGATATGCAAAAGATAAAGACATTACTCATGTTCGACGGGAATGCGGAGGAGGCGATGAACTTCTATACCTCGCTGTTCGGGCACTCGGAGATCAGATCGATAGCCCGCTACAATGCAGGAGAACCGGGCGCGGAAGGGACAGTGAAGCATGCTGTCTTTACCCTCAACGGGCAGGAGTACCGTTGCATAGACAGTGCGGTAAAACATGCCTTCACCTTTACGGCAGCCATGTCGCTGTTCGTGGACTGTGCAAGCGAGCAAGAGATACCTACATTATTCCATAAGCTGTCCGAAGGCGGCCAGGTGTTCATGCCCCTTGCGGCCTATCCCTTTAGCAGGATGTTCGGTTGGGTGTCGGACAGGTATGGTGTGAGCTGGCAGCTGAATTTGAGTTGAGCACTACTCTTTTCCTTTCTCGAGCGTAAAGCCGAATGAGGAACCTACGCCGGGCTTGCTGCGGGCGTTCACGGTCTGGCCATGGGCCTCTACTATATGCTTTACGATGGCAAGGCCAAGGCCGGTGCCGCCTATGCTGCGGCTGCGGCTGCGGTCGGCGCGGTAGAAGCGCTCGAAGATGCGGCTGAGGTGCTCCTCGGCAATGCCCGGCCCGTCGTCGGACACTTCTACATAGATGTGCTTGTCGTCCATCTCGTAGCAGCCCACGCTGATGTTGCCGTTCTCGTTGCCGTACTTGAGCGAGTTTTCTATCAGGTTAATGAGTACCTGCTTTATCTTAGGCTTGTCGGCATATACCTCCAGGGGCCGCTCGGTGCCTTTCTTCAGCTCCAGCGTTATGTTCTTTTCCTTAGCCTGCAATGAGAACTCCTCGTACACATCCTTCACCAAATCCTGTATCACGAAGGACTCCTGTATGATAGGTATGCGGCCGGATTCCAGCTTCGATATCTCGTCGAGGTCATCAACAAGGCGCACCAGGCGGTCTATGCTTTTGGAGGCATTGCCCAGGAACTTGCGGTTCACGTTCTCGTCCTCCAGCGCTCCGCCCAGCAGCGTATCCACATAGCCCTGTACGTTGAAGATAGGCGTGCGCAGCTCATGTGCCAGGTTCATTAAAAATTCCTTGCGGAACTGTTCATTGGCGCGCAGCATGTCTATCTCGTCCTTCTTCTGGTCGGCCCATTTCTGTACGTCATGGCTTACCTCCTCAATGGATTTGCGGGGCAGTATATTCTCGTAAAAGAACTCTTCTTTCTTGGTGGCCTTGGTCTGGTAGATGAACTTGTAGATGAGCTTTATCTTGCGGTATATAAAGCGCTGCATGGTGTAATGGTACAGCCAGTAGGTGATAACAAAAGTAAGGCCGAATACCACGAAGGGCATATACCAGTGCGGCTGCAAAGTAAGGCTCAGCAGCGCATTGACCGTTGAAATGACCAGTGCTGTTAAAAGTGAAAGTAAACGGGGCGACGGATTTTTAGTATCTAATACCGACATACGATACTAAACTACTCCATTTCGAACTTATAACCTACACCCTTGACCGTGGTAATAAGATCGATGCCTACCTTCTGGCGTATCTTACGGATGTGTACGTCTATGGTGCGGTCGCCCACTATCACGTCTGTACCCCATACACGCTGCAGTATCTCGTTGCGGAGAAACACGCGGCCTGGTTTGGATGCGAGCAGCGATAGCAGTTCAAATTCTTTTTTGGCGAGCAGTATCTCCCTGCCTTTAAAGTTGACCGTGAACTTGGTCTTGTTGATCTCCAGGTCGCCAAAGGTGAGCTTCTGTTCCTGGTCCTCGTCTTTGCGCAGGCGGCGCAGCGCAGCGCTTATGCGGGTGGCCAGCAGCTCGGGCTTAATGGGCTTTGAAATGTAATCGTCAGCCCCGGTCTTAAGTCCTTCTATTTCGGAGCGCTCATCGCTGAGTGCAGTGAGGAAGATGATGGCAGTATGCTCGAACTCGGGCATGCGGCGCAGTTCCTTAATGGTCTCGCGGCCGTCCTTATTGGGCATCATTATATCCAGCAGTATCAGGTCGGGACGGAACTCTTTGGCTTTTCTTATAGCCTCCACACCGTCTTTGGCTGTGGCTATGAGGTAGCCTTTGCTCTTGAGGTTATAGCTAATGAACTCCACTATATCCGGTTCGTCATCAACTATTAGAATCTTGCCTGGTAATACATCCATAATGTTCCTGCTATTCGTGTGCAAAATTACCCCTGCATTTGTGAACAAAAAAGAAAAACCACGTTATCTTATTGTTACCTAAGCTTCTAAATCCCTAAAAAGGGGGGAAAAGCAAATGCGCCGGGCTTGCCCGGCGCATTAAAGATATAAATTGATCAGTTACTTTTTCAGTGTAACGCTGCCGCTGCCTATTTTATAGCCTTCGTTATATATTTCTATATTATAAGCGCCCTTCTTATAGTCGCTTATCTGGTGCCAGTCAACGGTTACATCCTTTACAGGTACCCCGGTTTGCAGGGCTATGTCCTTTATAAGTGTATAATTTACCGTTGCACCGTCGGCGGTTTTGAGGGTGCCGGAGCCAAATGCAGGGTCGCTGAAGACAACTCCATCCGGGCCGGTTATTTTAAGCTGAACTTGTTTTGTGCCATTGTCCACTATACGGTTCTCATCTATATCAAACACGATGCGCAGCATATCGGTGCGGCGGGCATGCTCCGTAGTGGTCTCTTTCTTGCCACCATTCTTCAGGTGTATAGGCGTCATACGGATGTTGGAGGCATGGAGTACAGAACCTACTTTTTTAAGGGCGATGTTCTGCGTTACCGTAGAATCCCTTTCCTGCGCCAATACTTCATTTTTGCCGGTAAGGTCCTTATTCTCGCCCTCCAGCTCAGCTATACGCTCTTCGTATGACTTGGTAGTAGCATTCAGTTTTGCTATCAGGTCGCGGGCCTTTTTCAGGTCGCTGGCATTAGCGCGGCTGTCATGCAGTATACCATTTATCTGTTCTTTGAGTTTGGCTATCTCACCGGTCTTGCTGTTGATGGTGCTATCCATCTGTGCATTTTTGCTCACCAGTTGATCGAGGCGGGCAAGTGATGCGTTATAGTCGCCTTCTATAGCTTTGCGGCTGGAATCGGAGGTGACCAGTTGCTCTTCGGCGGTCTCTTTCTCGGTCACGACCTTATTTTTCTGCACGAACAGGAAAATGCAAGCTATGAGCAATATGCCTATGATGACCCAATACACTACTGTATTTTTGCGTGGTGGCTGTGAGTTCCCGGCAGGTTGCGGCACGGTAGGCTGATTGAAATCCTGGCTCATAAATTTGTTAGTTTTTAGTTTAATTTAGATACAAATATAAATATGTAAACTGGTAATGGAAGTATTTAAGAATATCCTCTTCATCGACATAGAAACCGTGCCAATTGTTCCTGAATATACGCTTTTGCCGGAAGGTATGCAGGCTGCGTGGACAAAAAAATCGAAATATTTGAAGAGTGATGTGGAGGAAAATGCGAGCCCTGCCATGCTGTTCGGCGAAAAAGCAGGAATATTTTCGGAGTTTGCAAAGGTGGTGTGCATTGGTTTTGCCAGTTTTCACCGGCATACGGAGGGCTGGAAATTCAGGATGAAATCGCTGATAAATGATGACGAAAAAGTTTTGTTAAATGATTTTTGCGAGGTGCTTTCCCGCTTTATCGCCCATAATAAGGAAGTGCGTTTTTGCGGACACAATATCAAAGAATTTGATATTCCTTTCCTATGCCGGCGAATGGTGATCAATGGGCTGGAACTGCCGGAATGTATGCAGCTAAGCGGTAAGAAACCATGGGAGATAAACCATCTTGATACGCTGGAACTGTGGCGGTTTGGGGATTATAAACATTTTACATCGCTGGTTTTGCTGGCAGAAGTATTGGGTATACCTTCGCCGAAAGAGGATATAGACGGCAGCATGGTGGGCCATGTGTACTGGAATGAAAAGGACCTGCAAAGAATAGGCAAGTATTGCCTGCGCGATGTGCTGACCACTGCAAAAGTATTTTTAAGATTAAAGGGAGTAGCGGATGAATTTCCCGATCCCGTTTTTGTGAACGAACATGACCGCTGATCTAAAAAAGTTATTTCAATCGCTGAATGCGAAACAATATGCACCCATCTATTTAATAGATGGTGAAGAGCCTTATTACCTGGACCTTGTTACCGATTATTTTGAGAATAAGATACTGCCGGAGGCGGAACGTGATTTTAACCTGATGGTATTGTACGGCAAGGATTCAGACTGGGCTGATGTGGTGAATGCATGCAGGCGCTTCCCGATGTTTGCGGACAAGCAGGTGGTGATACTGAAAGATGCGGCACAGTTAAAAGGCTTTAACGAACTGGCCGGTTACCTGGAGAACCCTGCACCCACTACCATCTTCCTGATAGAGAACAGGGGCAAGAAAGCGGATGGGCGCAGCAAGACCACGAAGCTGGCGAAGGAGAAAGGCTACTATGTAAGCTCTGAGAAAATAAAAGATGACCATGTGCCTAACTGGATACAGCAGTATGGCGTGGAAATAGGATTCCATATAGGTGAGCGTGAATCGCAGATACTTGCTACCTATTTAGGTAATGATCTGCAGAAGATAGTGAACGAGGTAGAGAAGGTACGCATTAATGTGCCTGATGAGAAAGCGCTTTCCGCCGACCTGATACAAAAGTACATCGGCATCAGCAGGGAATATAACGTGTTTGAGTTTCCTGAAGTGCTTACGGGTAATGACCGGGATAAGCTATACAGGATGCTGACCTATTTTATAGCCAATCCGAAATCGGCACCGATGCCTTTGGTTATCGGATCGTTTTACAATCATTTCAACAGGCTATACCAGGTACAGTTCCTGAGAGGTAAGACAGAAAAGGATATTGCTACAATTCTTGGTACTTATCCTAATAAGGTGCGCGAGACATTAGCGATCGCACAGCACTGGCCTTTGCAAAGGGTGGAGTATTGCATGATGCTGCTGGGCAAATACAGCACGATGGCTGTGGGCATAGAAAGCAATACGGACGATGGAGAACTGCTGAAGGAGATGGTGGGGAAGATGATCGCGTAACCCCTCCGGCTCCCCTGAAGGGAAGTGACATGCTGAGTAAGTTGTTAAAGATTTTCTAATCCTTTTTGGATGTGCAATAATCGGGGATGGATGCTGTTAGATATGGCAACCAAACCGTCCGACATGTTATTCCGTACAAAAAAGAAAAAGGCTGAGGCAGCGGATGCCGGGCCTAAAAAAAAGAAATCGACTTTACGCCAGTGGCTTGATGCCGGCGTATTTGCGTTGGTCTTCGCTACTATTTTCAGAACTTTTATAGCAGAGGCATATGAGATACCCAGTGGCTCTATGGAGGGCACCTTGCTGGTGAACGACCATACTTATGTAAGCAAGTTTGCCTATGGTGCGCGGGTGCCAATGACGCCGCTTGCTGTGCCATTGGTGCATAATGAGATGCCACTAACGGGTGGCAAGTCTTACACAGATGCGGTGCAACTGAAATACAGACGCCTGCCGGGGCTGGGACATGTGCAGCGGAATGATATTGTGGTATTTAACGGGCCGGATGGCGATACCGCTATTGAAGGGCAGCCTGAGATGGACTACTACCAGATGTGCAGGATGTATGGTGCAGAGCAAGTGAAGAGTATGTACAAGATAATTACCCATCCTACCGATAAAAAAGATAACCTGATAAAAAGATGCATAGGCCTGCCGGGTGATGTAATAGAGATAAAGGATGCCCGAGTGTATGTGAACGGGAAGCCCAATGAGCTGTACCCGCATGCAAAGCTGAACTATATAGTGCGTACGAATGGAGGTGCTCCTGCTGTAGACGATGATGTAGAGGTACTGCAGGTGTTGAATAATAACACTTATGCCTGCAATCTTGCCAATGACCAGGTGGCGGATATGAAGAAGGCTGCCAATGTAGTATCGGTAAACCTGTTTGAAAGAGACCCCGCGGGTGTTGCTCCGAAAGAACCGGGAGAATGGGTGTTCCCGCTGGATACTGCGAATTACAAATGGAACCGGGATAACTACGGGCCTTTGACCATTCCCAAAGCAGGCGCGACAGTAGCGCTGACGCCGCAGAATATTGCGATGTACAGGCGCATAATAAAGAACTATGAGGGCAATACTTTGGAAGAAAAGAACGGCAAATTCATTATTAATGGTAAGGAGGCAAGTAGCTACACCTTTAAGATGGATTATTACTGGATGATGGGCGATAACAGGCATAACTCTTTGGATTCAAGGTACTGGGGTTTTGTGCCGGAAGATCATGTAGTGGGTAAGGCCTGGTTCGTATGGTTTAGCTACGGGCAGGATGGGATGTTTGCTGATATGCACTGGAGCCGCTTGTTCAGCGGGATGCATGCTCTTGAGATGTAGTTTTTAAGTCAAAAGGCAAACGAGAAAAGGCTAAAAGTGAGCTTGTTAAGTTTGGGCTGAAGCCCGTTTTGGAGACGTCCGCTAGTCCCCGGCCTGAAGGCCGGGGCTATTGCGTAGTAGAGATAATGTGTAACTTGGGGGTATGCGTAAATGGTTTGCATTATCTATGATCCTTGTGTTGCCACAAATGATGTTGGCCCAAAAGAAGTATGACGAGCTGCTTAAAAAGCAGCTGGATAGCGTAATGCTTGAAGACCAGAGATATCGCGGGTTTCTGATGGAGATGAGTGCCCATCAACGGGATTCATTGGTATGGGCTTATAAACTGTCCGTTGCATCGATGCTGGATGATTCGCTGTGGGCTATGCAAAGCAAGTTAGACTCCGGCAACCTTATTTTTATAGAGAAGATCATAAAGAGAAGGGGGTATCCCGGTAAGTCTATGGTCGGCGCGCCTGCTAATGAAGTTGCCTGGTATGTGATACAACACTCGCAGAAGATTAAAAAGTATTTTCCTGCGATAAAGCAGGCGGGGCAAAGTGGCGAATTGCCAGATTCGCTTGTGGCCAAGATGGAAGACCGGCTATTAACGCAGGATAATAAAGAGCAGTTGTATGGTACGCAATCTATAGGGGTTTCGAATTATGACACGGGTGCGCATAAAGTGATGCATGCATTTTATGTGTGGCCGGTGAGAGAGGCTGGCAAAGTAAATGAAAGGCGTAAAAAAGCAGGGTTCATAGAGACCGTGGAAGAAAATGCAAAGAGGCTTTGCGCAGTATATAAGGAGGACTTTACAATGGCCCAACTGGAAGCTACGAGACATATAGTGGCTTACACAGATGGTGGTGAAGCAGAGATAAAGGGGAAAGTAAAGGATGCAGACAAGCTGGATTTGCCCGCGAGCGAGCAGGAAACTTCGGCATTCAGATATTTTTCTTTGGCGGACAGTTTTTCGAAACGAAAGGACAGTGTGGAGGCAAGCAGGTACTTCCTGAAGGTGAACCCATATTACATTATGTACCTGGGGCAAACAGCCAAGAGTACTAGTACATTTTTATCAAAATTCTATTTGACGGCTGCCGCTAAAAGCGACTATGCCGAGACCTTTTCAAAAGCATACGATATGCCTAAGCCGGATGTATACAATAAGCTTAGGGGTATGTATATGGAGACCAGCCGCCTGCTTCATGTATTGGATAGCGTTCCCGAAAAAATGAAGGTTGCGATAGAGGGCAAAATACATATCGCCGACTCCATTCACTTCGCATTCTTATTTAAGTACGTGCAAACAAACGGCTGGCCTGATATGGAAAATGGCTCATTGTATGCAGGCAGCATTGCCACCCGGGATATTGAACACTGCTACGATTACGTGCCGGTAATGTACAAGGCCTTTAACGAAGGCTACCTGTCGCTCTATACACTCAAGAATGTTTTTTTCAATAAACGCTATTATTCTGATTATCTCAAAATCCAAAAAGTCCTTAAAGAAGGCTACCGGAAATTTGACGTAAGTACCATGCTGACCGGGATAATGCCCGCAGATATAAAGAATGTCGTGGAAAGCGTGCGGGAGCATTGCCCCATAAAGGATGTGGTAGCCATTTTGGAATCACCAAGGAAGCTATACAGTGGTAAAATAATCGGGGATTACCAGGCAAGTACGTTTGAGCATTTTGAAGATAAGTGGCGAGATTTTTTGTCGAATATTTTTGATGCTTGTTTTGAATGGGGCCATAATGGCGAAAATCATGCTATCTATACTTACTGGATGCCCTATGACCGTAAAACAGAAAGGCTGACTTTTTATGTGCTTTTTTGAGGGATAGCCCTTAACGCGTCTGACGCCGAAGAGGCGTGCTGACGCTACCTGTGCCTTCGACGCCTGATGCCGAAGAGGCTTGCTGGCGCTGCTTTTATAGCTGGTTATAAAGAATTTCCAGGGCGGCTGCTTTGTCTTTATGGAGTTGCTGTTTCAGTGCCTCGATGGAGTCGAATTTTTCTTCGTTGCGGAGGCGGGCTATGAATTCAATCTCCACAGTATCGCCATATATGTCTATATCAAAGTCGAAGATGTTGACCTCTATCTTAATGCTCTTATCGTCTGTAACGGTCGGGTTGTAGCCTATGCTAAGCATACCGTTAAAGGTTTGCTCCAGCCATTTCACTTTCACTGCATAGATTCCTATGCCGGGTAGTATCTGTTCAGGTTCCGAATGGCGGATATTGGCAGTAGGGTAGCCGATGGTGCGGCCGAGTTTCTGTCCTTCCACGACAGTGCCGCTGATACTATAGTTGCGGCCCAGCATATGATTGGCCTCTTCTACATGCCCATCCATAAGTGACTGCCTTATTTTGGTGGAACTAACCGTCGCTTCATCTATAAGCTGTGCCGGTATCTCGTAAACTTTATAGCCGTATTCATCCGCGCGTTCTTTCAGCAGGTCGATATTGCCGGTGCGGTCGTGGCCAAAGTGGTGGTCGTAACCTATTACTATACTATGCGGCTGAAATATTTTTACCAGGAAATCACGGATGTATTCTTTGGCTGATAACTGCGAGAATTCTTTAGTGAAAGGTGCTACAACCACATGATGTATACCGGCCTTTGTTGTTAGCTCCAGCTTTTGTTGGAGCGGGGTGATCAGTTTTAAAGGCTGGCCGGGAAAGAGCAACTTCCTTGGGTGAGGCTCAAAAGTGACGAGGATGCTTTCTCCGTTCACCTCTTTGGTATGCTTTACCACTTCCCTAAGGATGGTCTTATGTCCCATATGCACACCATCAAAAGTGCCTATGGTTAAAACTGCCTTTTCAAATCTTGGTAATCCCTCTATGTCGAAATATAATGCCATTGCTCAATAAGGAGCGCTAAAGGTATATAAATGAAACTACCGCGCTACTTTAAACTCATTAAAACGGTATAAAAGCGGTACAAGTCCTCAAAAGTATTGTATAAAGGCACGGGTGCCATGCGTATCACATTGGGTTCGCGCCAGTCTGCAACCACACCATTATCCGTAAGCTTTTCAAAAACCTCCCTGCCCCTGTCGGCAAATAGCAGAGACAACTGGCAACCGCGACGTGCCGGGTCGGCAGGTGTGATTATTTCGAAAGGCAGATGTGTTACCTGTTTCAGCAGGTATTCCAAATAACCTGTCAGCATTAAGCTCTTTTCCCGCAAGGCCTTTATATCCGCTTTCTGGAAAATATCGAGCGATGCATTATGCGCCACCATGTTAAACACAGGCGCATTACTCATCTGCCAGCCGCCCGCACCTTTTTGAGGTATGAAGCCTTTCTCCATTTTGAAACGGGTCTTTTCCTCATTGCCCCACCAGCCCGCCAGCCTGAAATTCTTAGGATTATCGCCATGATGCTCGTGTACATACATGCCGCCTACCGCACCGGGGCCTGAGTTGAGGTATTTATAAGAGCACCAGCAGGCAAAATCAACACCCCAGTCGTGTAGTTGCAGGGGGACATTGCCAACAGCATGTGCCAGGTCGAAACCTGCATAAGCGCCGTTCCTGTGTGCTACCTCGGTTATCTTTTCGAGGTCAAAGAACTGGCCGGTATAATAATTTACCCCGCCTATCATTACCATTTGCAGGGATTCGCGGTTATCTTCTATAGCTTTTATGATGTCTTCTTCCTCTATTATGTGAGCGCCTTCGCGTGGCTTTATTTCGATGATAGCTTCCCCCGGGTCGTAGCCGTACATGCGTACCTGTGTTTCAACGGCATATTGATCGGAAGGGAAGGCGCCGGCCTCCATCAGTATTTTATACTTCTGCTCATTAGGGCGGTAAAAGGAAAGCATGAGCAAGTGCAGGTTGACGGTAAGTGCGTTCGCTGCTACTACTTCGTCCGGGTTTGCACCAACAAGTTTCGCCAACCTTTCTGAAAACAGGTGGTGGTAAGAGAACCATGGGTTGCGGGCCCGGAAGTGCCCTTCCACACCATGCTTTGCCCAGTCGTCCAGCTCCTTTTCCATCAGGTAAGCTACGCTTTTGGGCTGCAGGCCCAGGGAGTTGCCACAGAAGTAGATGACATCCTTGCCATTGTGCTGCGGGAATAAAAAACGTTCGCGGAAGGGAAACAGCGGATCTATCCTGTCCTGTTGCTGTGCGTAGTCTAAAGAAGCCTGGTATGAAAAAGCCATGAATGGTATTTATGCGGCAAAAATACAGGAACTGTTAAAGTTTTACCGATTCTTTTTTAGTAAAGTTCCGGGGTACTATTGGCATGGTTGTTTTGGAGCGCGTGGTAACAAAACGGAAATGTTATGAAAAAGATATGTTTATTCTTAGCAGGTTTTTTACTGGCAGTTTGTACAGCCCAAAACGCGGCGGCCCGCGGCGAAACAGGCATTGGGCTGAGGCTTACGCCTGATGGCGGGGGCTTTACAGGTAAGTTCTTCATGGACAGGAATTTGGCTATAGAAGCCCAATTGAATGCGGGTGGTGTGCTGGGCTGGGAAGACGGCACCAGTTTTAACGCGGTGGCCCTCGTGGAGTACCATATTATACTGCCCCGCCCGGAATGGCGCATATTCTTTGGCGGTGGTGTACATGCGGGTGTTTGGGACCATAATAACAGCAGGTACGACTTTGAAACAAGAAGATACAATGATGACCGGGAAGGCATTTTCGGTATAGACGGCATTGGCGGGGTGGAATATAAATTCCGTAAAGCACCGGTAGGATTGAGCGCAGATATTAAACCGGCGGTAAATTTCCTCCGCGAAGCCAACTTCTTCCCTCACAATATGTTTGGGTTCAGTGCGCGTTTTTACCTGTAAACGAGCCAGGATATAAGACTTAATAAAGAGATAAAGCCGGCCTATGTGCCGGCTTTACTATTTCCGCCTTATGATTACGCTACGTTCGGCGAAGGCAAAAGGGCGTTTACCGCGAAAAAATGGCTGTTCCCCGAAGGGTACTACTTTCAAATGCGGTTTTTTGTGTAGGTTTGGTAAAACTTTTTAAAAATGAAAGGCTTATATGTATTTCTCGGCATCCTGCTACTCATAGTATTAATGGGTGGCTGCAGCTATAATGGCATGAACAGAATGAGGGGAGATGTAAATGAAAAATGGGCTAATGTGCAAAGCAGTTACCAGCGCCGCAGCGACCTGATACCAAACCTGGTTGCAACGGTAAAGGGGGTGGCAGACTTTGAAAAGACGACCCTTACACAAGTAATAGAAGCAAGGGCCAGTGCAACAAAAATGACCGTAAACGCAAATGACCTTACACCCGAAAAACTGCAGCAGTTCCAGGCTTCGCAAGGACAATTGAGCCAGGCTTTGGGCCGCTTAATGGTGGTGTCGGAACAATACCCTCAGTTGAAGGCCAATGAAAACTTCAAAGACCTGCAAAACCAGCTCGAGGGTACTGAAAACAGGATCAAACAAGCGCGTGACGAATTTAATGCGGCTGTGAAAACATACAATGTAAAGATCACATCGTTCCCGCAGAATATATATGCAGGCATGTTTGGCTTTAAAGAAAGGCCATGGTTCGAGGCAGACCAGGCAGCACAGAAGGCACCACAGGTAAAGTTCTAATCGATATTAATACCTGAGGCATATGCTCTTTTTTAAAAAACGGCCCATACTTGATGAGGAATCCCAGCAAAGGGTAGTGGCCTGTATCAAGGAAACCGAGAATCGCACAACGGGTGAGGTACGAGTGTTCGTGGAGCATCATTGCTCTTACATGAATGCCATGGACCGCGCTGTGGAGTTGTTCGCCTCGCTGGGGATGTTCAAAACCGAAAGGCGCAATGCTACCATCATATACGTGGCTGTAGATGACCGGCAGTTTGCATTGTTTGGCGATACAGCGATATATGAAAAGGCAGGCGGCCCCGCGTTTTGGGAAAAAGCTGCCGATCGACTGAAAGAGCACCTGAAGAAAGATGAAATAACGGAAGGCCTTTGCAACTGTGTTACGGAACTCGGCAATGCCCTTGCTACCCATTTTCCGTACGATCCGACTGTGCCCCGGAATGAATTGCCTGACGAAATAGTATTTGGTAAATGATAAAGCTATCACATAAAGCATCGCTGCGCATATACGGACTCCTGTTCCTGCTTATTGCTTCGTTTGGCGTAAGGGCAGGCGATAATGATTTCCCGCCAAGGCCTCAGCCGCCCAGGCTGGTGAATGACCTTGCAGGCATGCTTAACCCGCGCGAGGAAGCAGAGCTGGAAGCAAAGCTGGTTGATTTTGACAACACCACCTCTACGCAAATAGCCGTTGTAACCATAAAATCGCTGGGTGCTTATGATGCGGGCGATTATGCCATAAAGCTTTTCAATGCATGGGGCATAGGGCAAAAAGGCAAGAACAACGGTGTGCTCATATTTGCGTCGCTGGAAGACCATAAGATGTTCATAGCCACAGGCAGGGGCGTAGAGGGTGCACTCACCGACCTGACAGCCGGGCGTATAGTACGCAACGAGATGCGGCCGGCGTTTAAGGAGGGAAAATATTTCGAAGGCTTTTCGCGCGCGGCCGATGCTGTAATAGCGGCTACAAAAGGAGAATACACCAATGAAGATAGGGGTAGCGGGAAAAAGCGCCTTCCCGGCTGGGCAACTATATTACTGATAGGCATTGTTTATTTTATTTTTTGGCTGCTCAGCAAGTTCCGCGGTGGCGGTGGCGGCAGCTATATGAGCAGGCGCGGCATGGGTGGCTTTGGTGCAGGTTGGTTCCTGGGTAGTGGCATGGGCAGTGGCTGGGGTGGTGGAAGCAGTGGCGGCTGGGGCGGCGGCGGAGGTGGCGGCTTCGGTGGTTTTGGCGGCGGCAGCAGCGGTGGCGGCGGTGCAGGCGGTAGCTGGTAAACAATTATTATTCAACAATGCACATTGTCAAAAATATCCTTTTAACAGGCAGCCATGGTAAACCCATACCAACTGATATCTTTTACCTGCATACCGGACAGGCGAAGCCTGTAGTTATTTATGCACACGGTTTCAACGGATTTAAAGACTGGGCCAATTTTGACCTTATAGCGGGGCAGTTTGCATCGGCAGGTTTTGTTTTTATAAAGTTCAACTTTTCACATAACGGTACTACGCCGGAACAGCCCGAGGAGTTTACGGACCTGGAGGCTTATGCGAACAATAATTACACCATAGAGCTTGATGACCTGGGCACGGTGATAGACTGGGCTTTGTCGCCGGGTAATGAGCATAGCAGCCAGATCAATAAGGATCAGGTTTATCTTATTGGCCATAGCAGGGGTGGTGGTATAGCACTTATAAAAGCAGCCGAAGATACACGCATTAAAAGCGTGGCTACATGGGCATCGGTACACAAATGCAAAACGCCCTGGGGCGGCTGGCCTACCGATAAGATAGTGGAATGGAAAGAGAAAGGTGTTACGCACATTACCAACAGTCGCACCAAGCAGGAGATGCCGCTTTACTACCAGCTTTACGAGAATTATCAAAACAATAAAGAGCGGCTTAATATACAAGGCGCGCTTCAGAAGCTGGAGATACCATTGCTTTTTTGCCACGGTATCGATGATACTTCTGTGCCGGTGGAGAAAGCGTATACGCTACATCGCTGGCATCCATCGGCCGAGTTATTTCTTGTGCCTTCCGACCATGTTTTCGGGCGTAAACACCCCTGGACGGAGAACCATTTGCCCCAGGCTATGCAGGAAGTTGTGGAACAGACCATTGTGTTCTTCAACGAAGCGTCAAGAGAATCATAAGCGCTGGTATTCCCATGTGGGGTTTCCTTTTACACCCGCTTTGTCATAAAACCCGGTGAAGCGTAATTTATAGTAAATGCCTTCCTGGCTGCGTATTATGTAGCTGTAATTAGTGTTTACCGCATAGCTTGTGCCATTGTATGTTTTCCATTGATAGCCTATTGTGCTGATGTCGGAAGACAAGGTGTAATTATTTACATCGCTGAAAGTAAGTTGCGGGAATTTGTTCGCGGTGTCCTGTGCGGCTTGTGTGTTGTAACGATTGAGCAGACAGCCTGTGACAAGGTAAGGCGTTATCGGCACCTCGTTGTAGAAGATGTAAGTGTATTGGGAGAACATGATATCCCAGTCGGCTTTCGGAGGCTCTACCTGAAACTGTTGACGTGTGCTGAACGACAGGAACGAGAGGTTGCAAGCTGTGTCTTTTGTAATGGTGATGGTAGTGTCTCCGGTACCGTTTAAGGCGGCGAAATGTAATGTGTAAGCGTTGTCATTGACAGAGAGCAACTGTATTTTTTCAAAACCGAGAAATTGTCCCTTTTCGTTGTAACCCCTGTCGAGAATAAACACTTTGCTGTCGCCGCGCCAGTCGCCTATGGCGGTGCTGTCGAGGTTGCCGGATGCCTCATCCCATTTTTTGCTTGCGCCGAAGCCTGCAGTGTCGTTGTATGAAACGGATAGGAAATCGCTCTTGCCCGTATTGATAGCGAACATTGATTTCGCGTTGTTCAGTACTACGTGATAACCGGAAGGGGAGGTCTCAAAACCTATGTCCCAGGAGGTTTTTAAGTTCTGGCCGACAACTGAATTGTTTTTTAAACTATAGTATACCTGGTATTTGTAGCTGGCATCCATATTGACAGATGATGTAGTGACATTGCCTGATTCATGACGGGGAACAGGCAGCTCTTTTTTGAGGCAACTGCTGAATACGGCCACACACAGCAACATGAAACATGGAAACGATATCTTTATCATTGCTAATAGAATTTTACATCCAGTTTTACAAAATAAAATCGGCCTGTGCCTATCGGGGTACTGCCTGAGGACGATGAGTGCGCTGTACCTGTTGCATAGGCCGTAATATTTTTGACATCGAACAGGTTCTTGCAGCCAATGCTGATATTCAGGTGCTTCTTGAAGAGCTGCTTTGATAAGTTTGCGTCGGCGATATGGTAGTCGCCCGTAAAAGCCTGTGCCGCATTGTTGCTTGCATCGGTTATGTATGTGGTAAAGCGGCCTGTGTATTTGTAATATACGGAAGCAGTGATGCCATATTTACTCATGTTGTACGTTACGCTTGACCGTATCTCGGGGGAGTAGCTGAAGCGCGGAGTGGCTGTGGTTTCGGATAGTTGATTGTAGGTGCCGGTATAGGAGCCGCCTGCTGAAACAGAGAGGCTTTTAATAGAAAGGTCGGCTCCGAGTTGCAGGCCTTGTGTTTTGTATTTGCCAATGTTCACGTACGTATATTCGTTCGTGCCAGTTCCGGTGATTGCTGCGAGGGTGATAAGGCTTATGATATGGTTGTAGAAAGCGGAAAAATTAATTTTGTAACTAAGTTCCTGATAGTTGCCTCCGTATACAGCTGAGAAGCTATAGTCGTTGGAATATTCAGCCTTTAAATTTCTATTGCCGTGGATGTCATGATTTATATCTACGAAATCGAAGTACAGCTCTTTTAGATTTGGTTCGCGGAAGCCTTTGGCGTAAGAGGCGCGGAGGGCCCATTGGTTTCCCGGCTTGTAGAGCAAATTGAGTGATGGTATCAATGGTGCCGTATAGCGTGTATTGTATCCATAACGCAGGCCAGGCCGGATAACGAATTTCGAGAAAGGTTTGTACTCTAGGCTGGCAAAAACAGCGTAGTTACCCATTTGTTGTTTTTGGTTCAGTATCAGGTTGCTATTGGCATGTTGTACACTTATGTCGTAGCCGGCTTCGTAATTGATCTTTGCCTGTTTGCTGCTGTTGCTAAACGTGGCCCTCGAACTGATCTCGTCATATTTTGAAGTGTCCTGCTCCCCCGGTGTCAGTACGTCCGTTAAAGTGGTAAGGTCGCGGGTGTATTGATCTTTTACTCTTTTATAGTCGTTGTACGCCAGCTGGAAGTTGATGTGTTTATCATTTGCAAGTGTTTGGTTGACGAAGATTGCGTTGTCTATACGACGGGTATGATAATAGTCGTCGAAGGCCATTTCGTAGTAGGGTAGCAGAGGAGTGCCGCGATTGGTTATTGTTTCGTAGAAGTAGTTGCCTTTGTAGTTAATGCTAGTCTTGTTTGCTGTGTAGATGTATTGCAGTCCCGCGCTATATTGTTCACGAGGTTTCCATTGCAGGCTGCGGTTGGTATCTGCGAGTTCTTTTTTGAAATCGAAGAAAGATGCTTTTTCGCCGGGCTTCCAGCCATCGAAGAAGTTGCGGCCGGTATTGAGTAATAGTGTGTGTTTGTTCTTTCTCAAGCCTGCACTAGCATTGATATTGTATGTGCCTATGCTTTCGTAGTACGTCGATATGCTGCCCTCGAAAGGGTGCTGCAGTTTTTTCTTTGTCACGAGGTTTATGGTGCCTGCTATAGCATCGGTGCCGTATGAGACAGACATAGGCCCTTCTATGATCTCAATGCGCTCAATATTATCCAGGTTTATTTGTGAGAGATCAATGCTGCCGTTTTGTTTGCCAATCATTGATACGCCGTCCACCAGTATCTTGGCGCTTTCACCATACGACTGGCTGCCCTGTATGCTCATTCCCGAACCAAATATGGCGTCCTGCGACAGGCGGATGTTTAGCTGGTTGGTCAGTACATCGCGCAGGGTTTGCGCAGCCATGGCGTCTATTTTCTTGCGGTCTACTATCTCTATTTTCTGCACCGCGTTCTCTTTAGCGTTTGGCGTGTATTGGCCCGTGATCACCACGTCGTCTATTTTCTGGAGAGGTATGCTTGCAAGGCTATCCTGCTGTGCCTTAGCCGAAAAACAGGATAGTATAACGATTGTAACGAATGCGGTTTGTTTCATAAAGGGCTTAGCTAAGTTGCTGTATGATAATGGCTATAATGGGTGGCAGCAGGCCGGCTATTATGAACCACTTACCCCTGCCTTTAATACCGTTCTTTCCTTTGAGGATAAAGAGGCCTGTAACGCTGATGACTATAAGCATTACCGCGAAAATATCCGATACCCATTTCCAGCCCCTGAGGCTGTTGCGATGCAGGATATTGGATTGATAAAATACAGGCCGGCGCTCTACCCGTTCATAAATACCCGTATGCTTGTTGAAATTGACGTGTAGTGAGGCGTTGTCGTAGTATATCTTTAGCTGGCCGCTGGTGGGCACGTCGTAAACTTTGTATTTGTTTTCTCCCACCATATCGCCAAGTTGTGCTATCATACTCTTATCCACGGGCTGCCCGGAGAACGATGGGTTAATGTTCACTGTTTTCTTTGTAATGATAAAATCCGCGTTCCAGTCGTTGATATGGTTCAAGGCCAGGCCCGATATGCAATAGATAATGATAAGCGATGAAAAGAAGTAACCCATATCGCGATGGGTTACCATATTCAATTTTCGCAGCTTTTTGTATTTACCTGTGGTCATTTCGATGCCTGCTTGCCGCCATGTTCTATTTTACCTGCGAATTCGCGTGTGATATTTATCACCCAGTTCTCTACTGTAGTATCGGGCAGTATGGCATCGGCCACATACAGTACCTTGTCTTTCGAGTTGGGTATTTTGGCAATCCCGTCACCTATTATCTTCACCTGGAACATCTCATCGTGCGCCACCAGTACGGGTATCACTGCCGCTACTTCGCGCTCTTTGAGCACGCGCTTGATGGCTGCGGTTGTAGAATCCGGGTTGTAATGTGCTACGTGCCCGCACCAGCCGTACGAAAAAGTGGAAATACCCGTGTTTTGCTTAACGTAGTCAGCCACTTTGGTCAGCAGCTCGGTCCATTCTTTGTTATAAGTTTCATCGCCGTATGCTATCAGCACCAGGCCTTCCTTTGTTGCGTCTTTGGATAAGGCGCTTGCTCTTCTTAATATATTTTTCTGGAGCACACTGGTGAAATCGAGCAGGGGGGTAATATATGTTTTGGCTTTAGGGGTAAAACGTTCTATCCCCTCCACTTTTAGTGATTGCATTGATTGAGGGTCTTCTTTCTGACCTATAATGGTGGGGATATCATCGAAAGAGTGCGTGCTTACTGTGAGGAATATGGGCACGATGATCACATCGGTGTATCCTTCCTGGTCAAATTCCTTCAGGCGTGTGGCGATAGAAGGCTCTGTATATTCCATGAAGGCGGTTTTAATGCCCTTTATTTCCCCGGTTTTTAAGACGGAGTCTGTTACGCTTTTTTCAAGACCCAGTAAAGCGTTTCGCCAGGTTGCGGAACGTGAACCGTGGTTAACCATCAAAACACCTATCTTCTTATTGAGGGTATTCCCGGAAGTGTTTTTTTTGCCATTTGGGTTGCATGATGTGAGCAAACGGAGGCCGAGTGCAAAAAGCAGTATGCTTGTGAACGAAAGTTTTGAGGCAGTAAGTTTCATGATATAGTTATTGAATCCCCAGCCCTTTATTTAGTAAGGGTGGGGATGGTTAGTGCTGTTTATTGTATTACGAGCTTTTGCGTTGTAAAGCTTGTTCCTGAAGCTACTGTAACTATATACATGCCGGGGCGGAGCGAGTGTGCAGATAACTGGTATTGATGCATGCCTCTTTCGTTGTCCAGTTGTGCGGTCCATACTGTTTTGCCCGCAATGTCCTGTACCATAAGCCTTGCGGATGTTGCTGCTGCCGCGAAACTGTAGATAATATTTACCGGCTGGTCTTTAACAGGGTTGGGATAAAGTGCAGTTGAAATGTTTGCTTTGCCATTCACATTTTCTACACTTGTAGCAGTGGCCAGCTTTTCTTTAGAAAACATGTATTCACCTGTAGAACCGCCGCTAAAGCCGGTGAAAATGAGCTTCCAGATATCTGTGTTCAATGGTTTTACGAAATAGACAAGTGAATCTTTCATGTCATAGCTTGTACCGTTAAAGCTCTTCCAGTTGTAGCCGATGGTATTGATACGCGTGTTGAAGGTTTGTGATTGCCAGTCCGCGAAAGTGGCCTTATTGGGTATGTCACTGCATTTTACCAGATCCACCCCTATATTGCCCAGCACACCGGTTACGGTATATGCTGTGGGTATAAAAGCAGTGTATTGCGTAAATACAATGTCCCAATGCTCGGAAGCCGGCTCACGGTCAAGAGCCGAATCGGCCTGCAAAGAATAGTAACCGAAATTCTTGCCTGTATAAACTGATTTATCAAGCGTTTTTATTTGTTCGTTAGTTCCGTCAAGGTTCGCATACCTGAATGAGTATACCCCTGAGGCCAGTGACTCTATCCAGAGCTTTTTAAAGTCGCCATTCGCCAGCTTAACGATGTAGAGCGAATCTCCGGTCACAATATGCGTTGTCATATTATATACACCCCAGTCCAGGTTATTTTGATCGGCAGGGTCGGCATAGTTGCCTATGGCACCGCGGTTCCATGAGGTGTCAGAATTCCAATGCGCTTCCCAGGTACTCATCCCTGTGGTGTCAATAGTTGACCAGCCTGAAGTATCGGCAGATGGATATTTCCACAGCATAGTACCTGTTACGGAGTTTATCATAATGCCGGAGCCAAAGCCTGTGGCATCGAAGGCTATATCCCAGTTATTCTTCGGTGCGCTGCCCTGGTTGTCATTTTCAAGGCTGTACCAAACCTGGTTGGCATAAGTGGCACCGATCGCAACGGTATCTACCAGGGGGCTTGCTATGGCATTAATAAATGCCGAAGCCAAAAGTGCAGAAAGTATTATTTTTTTCATCTTCTAAAAATTATGATTTTTTGTATGTTGGGTTTTGATTAATACATCTTTTGGCGGCGGCCTGTTCCGTTTGCCTCATGCAAATCCTCAGCGGTCTTGCTCCCTGCTGTATCATATACATGGAAGGCAAAACGGAGGGCCACCATTTTACGGCATGCAGTTCACCACTGCACTAATGCTGTTATTTGTTCTAAAAATGAAAATCGAAGCCACGAAATGATGGCTTAGGTGGGAGCAAGAATTATTGATGCAAATGTAATGGCGGCATTTGAGCGGAGTTTTAAAAAGCGGGAAAACAATTAGTTGAATCGGGAAAAGTGTAGGGGATATTGTTATTCAGTATTTTATAATATTGGGGTAAAAATCTTCTGTGCCACCCCTCCTATTTACGGCCACATGTATTACCTTTGCCCTGTTTTTAAATCATCCCATATTTATTCCGAGTAATGTTGCGTGAAGAGCCGATAAAAGCAAGGTGGCATATAATGATACTGGAGCGCCTGAAGGATTATGCCCAGCTATTGAAACCCAACCTGAGTTTTATGGTTGTTTTTTCCAGCGTGGTAGGCTACCTGCTGGCCCCAGGCATCCCCTTCAATTGGGAAAAGGTCATCATTCTTTTTACGGGCGGACTACTTGTAACAGGTGGTGCAAATACCATTAACCAGATACTGGAGCGCTACAGCGATAAACTGATGAAGCGTACTGCCAACCGCCCGATGCCCGATGGCAGGATGGGCGTGGCAGAAGCCTGGATAATTGCTGCGATCACAGGTTTTTCAGGTGCCATTATTTTAGCTTATTACTTCAACCCACTGGCGGGCTTGCTTAGCTTTACTTCACTACTGCTATACGCATTTGCTTACACACCTATGAAGAAGATACACCCGGTAGCCGTATTCATAGGCGCATTACCGGGTGCGTTGCCCCCGCTTATAGGCTGGGTAGCCGCTACAGGTACCCTCACAGGCCCGGCAGCGCTGGGCGGCTGGGTGCTCTTCCTGATACAATTCTTCTGGCAGTTCCCGCATTTCTGGGCCATAGCATGGGTAGGTTTTGACGATTATGAGAGAGCCGGGATACATATGCTGCCGTCCAAAGAGGGTAAAACCCGCTTTACAGGCCTGCAATGCATGTTCTACAGCCTGGTGCTGATACCGATGGCTATTATACCCCGCACGGTGGGCATAAGCGGTAACACTGGTATGTTCGTCTGCATAGGCTGTGGTATACTCTATTTTATTGCCTCATTTATATTTTATAAGAATAACGATCATAAATCTGCCAAGCGGGTTATGTTCTCATCATTCATCTATTTACCAACCGTGTTGCTTGCCTTGTTATTTGATAAAATGTGATCTAGAATTATTGAAATATGGAAAAAACAATGGAGCAGGCTACACCTCAACGCAAAAAGATACACCCTCAGAAGTTCATGCTCTGGATAGGGATGGCCAGCATCGTAATGATGTTTGCAGGCCTTACCAGCGCCTACATGGTGCGCGAGGCACAGGGCAACTGGGTATTTTATAAGCTTCCGGTCATTTTCTGGATATCGACTGCCACTATTTTTGCCAGCAGCATAACGATGGCTTTGGGCTTGCGTGCCTTCAAAAATCGTAGCATGCCTAAATTCCGTGTGCTGACAACTGCTACATTATTATTAGGAATAATGTTTGGCGTAATGCAGTTCATTGGTTTTGGCCAGTTATATGAAAATAACATAAGAGTTGATGGCAATCCCAGCGGCTCATTTTTATTTATCATAGCCGGCCTGCATTTGGTGCACATTGCGGGTGGGATTATTGCATTATTAATTGTATTTTTCCGCGCCTTTAGGACAAGGGTAAAAATATATAATTCCACAGGACTGGAGATCGTTGCCACTTACTGGCATTTTGTAGATGCATTGTGGATATATTTATTTGTGTTCTTTCTGGCAAATCAATAAAATTGTTTCGAAATTCGCAGCCGATTCGCAATTATAATTAACCTTAAAATAAAGTATGTCACAAGCTACAGCTACTACAGCACCGGAAACCAAAATGTGGGGGGGAGGACGTTCTCCGTTCAATGTGAGCTACGGAAAAATGATGATGTGGTTTTTCCTATTGTCCGATAGTTTCACATTCGGGGCTCTTCTTATCGCCTACGGTACTACGCGTTTCTTTAGTGCGGTATGGCCGGATGCCAACCAGGTGTTCAAATCCTTCCCCTTTATGGGCGAGGCTAACCTGCCACTGTTGTTCGTGAGCTTGATGACCTTTATACTTATCATGAGTTCGGTTACTATGGTGCTTGCGGTGCACGCAGGTCACTATGGCGACAAACAAGGCGTAATAAAATGGATGCTGTGGACGATTGTGGGTGGTATATGCTTCCTGAGCTGCCAGGCCTGGGAGTGGACGCACCTGCATAGCGAAGGTGGCTGGTGGGGGTCTTTCATCAACGCTACTGATCCTGTATCTACTTTCCAGCATTTTTTCAATCATCATAAGGAGTCGGTCCAGGCCGCCTTACCGGCACACGGTATGCAGGCCACGCACGACTTTTTCAACTACTTCTTTACTATCACAGGTTTCCATGGTGCACACGTTACCAGTGGTGTGATATTTAATATCGTAGTACTCATTAACACCGTGAACGGCACCTACGAGCGTCGCGGCCATTATGAAATGGTAGAAAAAGTGGGTCTTTACTGGCACTTTGTAGACCTTGTATGGGTATTTGTATTCACCTGCTTCTATCTACTTTAATTTTTATAAACATTCATTCACAACTACAAAATATAAAGAATGTCTCAGCATCATAATCAAAACGAGATACAACATTACTACGAGGGCGATCAGTCTAAGCTCTATTCGGGCATCATGCAGCATCATACCGATGTGAATTCTCCCGAAAGCAAAAAGCAGATAGGCCGTATATGGAAAGTGTTTTGGATATTGCTGGTTGTAACCCTGGTTGAAGTAGTCCTGGGTATGTTCTTCAGCCACCAGATGCCTAAGGCACTGGTAGCATTCTTTTTCCTGGCGCTTACTATCCTGAAAGCAGGCTATATTGTTGCTATATTCATGCACCTTGGCGATGAGATAAAGAGCTTCCTGATAATGGTCTTGATACCGCTTACGCTATTCATCTGGTTCATTATCGCCTTCCTTGCTGATGGTGGTTTCTGGTTGTTCATGAATAGTCACTCGCCAACAAGATAAAACTGCTTATTTTTGCAAGGCAGTACAAAAGATAAATGACTAAGAATAATTCTAAACGATACATAATTGGAATAGCGGTAGCACTCTTGCTACCGCTTTCTGTTTTTTATATAACACGCAAGCTGGCTACAGGTGTTGTGCACTTGCCTAAGTACTATATAAGCGATAAGATAGACAGTCAGGTGGTGAATGGTAAAATGAAATATGACACCACATTCCACAAAGTGGCCGATCTGAGGTTAACAAACCAGCTGGGCCAGGAAATATCGCTAAACAAGGACCTTGCAGGTAAGATACTGGTCGTGGATTTTATCTTTACCAATTGCTCCGGCCCATGCCCTAAGCTTACCCGTAATATGGCAATGCTGCAAAAGGCATTTAAAAAAAAGCTGGATACTGCAGTTCAACTTATCACGATAACCGTTGACCCGGCGCGCGATTCCTTTCCTGTCTTAAGAAAATACGCTGAACGATACAATGTAAATCACGATTATTGGTGGTTCCTGACCGGTGAAAAGGCAGCGATATATAATTATGCACGCAACGAGTTATATCTATCGGTGCAACCGGGTGATGGCGGAGTGGAGGATTTTGTGCACACAGAGAAATTTGTGTTGCTGGACCAGTACAGGTACATTCGCGGATATTATGACGGCAAAGAAGGCGCTGAAATGAAACGCTGCTCTGATGACGTAGTATTGCTCTTTTACGAAAATAAAAAGCGGAAGTAGTAGCCATCGACTTCTTTTTTGAATTTGATTTTTTTTGAATTTCTGAATTAGTTATATGCTCACACCATTTATTAAGAGGAACGATCCCAGGGCCCGCCTGCTGATCATCACCGTTTCATTCGTTGTATTTGCAGCAGTGGCTGTTTTGTCCAAATACAAGCTTACGCTTCACCTGGGCTTTGACATACATGTTTTTGCCCTGTTCAATGCAATTATCAATTCTACGGTTTCTGTATTACTTGTTTGGGGGCTTATCGCTATAAAACAGAAAAATTACATGACGCATAAGCGTATTATGCTTACAGCAATAGCCTTGTCCAGTTTGTTCCTGGTGTTCTATATCGCACATCACCTGATGGCACCCGAGACGAAATTTGGCGGCGAAGGGCCTATTCGTTATTTCTATTACACTATACTGGCTACGCATATTGTGCTGGCAGCTATTATCCTGCCTTTTATATTGTTTACTGCATATCATTCGGCAACGGGTGAATACGGTAAACATAAGAAACTGGCACGTTACACTTTCCCTTTATGGCTTTATGTAAGTATTACCGGTGTATTGGTTTATATTCTTATCTCGCCTTATTACGTACCGCAGTTATAATTAATTGCAGCGTTTTAGAGTGATCGATAATTTCGAAATGGTTCCGGTTCTTTACAGATCCGGGGCTATTTTTTTGCGCTTCGTCGCGGCACTGAACAAGTATGAACGCGCCGGTGTTTAAAGCCGTTTATCGGTAAGGAGGCTTGCATCGAAAAGCATTTGATTGGCTGACCATAATTCAAAAAAAGAGTCCCGCAATTTTGCGGGACTCTTTTTTTATGAAGTTTAGAAGGTCGTTACTGCTTCGTGACTTTTATGGTCTGCGACCTTTCGTCGTCTGTATACTTTATAAGGTACATTCCCTGCGCCAATGAACTGATATCGGCTATGGCCTTATCATCATTTACAGGCACTGTTACTATCTCTTTGCCCAGTAGGTCGGTAATGCTCAGCATACTGTTGTTTCCACGCTTCCCGTTTATCTGGATGGTCACCTTATCCTGTACCGGGTTCGGGAACGCATTTATAGAGAAATCGGTTTTAGCATGAGTACCTACGGTCAGCGGGAATTGGTTTGTGTGGATGTAGAAACCACTGAACCCTTTCACTGCAAACGATATTTGCCACCAGTTGTGTGCTGTATCCCAATATACCGCAGGGTTAACTACCTCTTCGCTGTTGCCTGTGTAATTGCCCGGTGCGGTACCAGTGCCGTGGAACTGTGTTACCCTGATGCTGCCATCATATATATAGTTGTAAGGCATTTGAGGTACGCCATACTGCGCTGCTACCAGGTTGTAAGCGTCAAACTCACTTTGGTATGCGTACAGTGTGCATATAGCAGTAGCTGTTGCTGCAAAGCTGTCAGGTTCTATATCAAAGTGACGTTGCAGGTATGGCTGGCCGTTGTAGGTCATTACGTTATTGTCCAGGGTTACGCTCACTTTAGCACCACCATATACAGGGTTCAGGCCTTGAGGTTCAATAGTTGCTATCAGGTCGCAGTTCGCATCCCTGATCGTATTCCGTACATAAAGCAGGTAAGGGGTCTTTGTAATTGTTTGACCGGCAACACCTGAGAGGAAGGGACTGTCATAGTCGGTTGACATCGTTACCGGAGTACTTGTCTGTGTAGCAGGTATAGCGCATATCGCGTCACTTGTGAATGTTACATCAAACACATCGCCTGTTACTACTGAACCGATGATGAATGTAGGTGAGTTAGTGCCCACGTTCACATTGTTCTTATGCCACTGGTAAGTGGGGTTGGGGCCCGCGTCAGTTACAGTTGCTGTAAATGAAACAGCTGTGCCGGGGCAAACAGGGTTGCCCGGGTTAGGCGTAACGGTGACTGTAGGTACCACAACAGGGTTTACTGTCATCGAGATGCTGTTACTTGTATCAACCGTTATAGCCACACAGGGATCATTACTTGTAAGAACGCAATACACTATGTCATTTGTAGCCAGTGTTGCATCTGTATATGTTGGTCCTGAGCCTACTATTACATTATTTTTTATCCACTGGAAAACAGGGCCGGGGCCACCGTTTGTGATGGTACTGGTAAACACAACAGGTATACCATTACATGCCGAATCGCCTGATAAGTTTGAAGAAATAACGATCGTCGGCGGTGCACCGTCGCTTACGTAAACATTGAAAGAATAACTATCGGTGTTGCCATTTGCACTTGTCACAGTATAAGTAACGGTAGTAGCACCTGCATTGAAATAGGTTCCGCTCGCATCATTAACACCACTGCCAGTGGTAGCGCCGGTGAGTGTATATGTAATAACGGGGCAAGATGCATTTGTGACTGTCGGTGCCAGGCCGTTCACTACATTAAGGCAGGCTGTTTGGTCAGCAGGGCCTGTGATATGTGGATGAGAAGTATCAATAACTGTTACAGTAAAGGAGCATGTTGCGAAATTTCCCAGGCCATCTGCACATTGGTATGTTTCGGTAGTAGTACCTATTGGGAAAACAGAGCCGGGAGGAAGGCCTGCGATTAAAGTAGTAGTAGCTGAGCCGCCGGCAATGATCACCTGTCCGTTGCCGGTATTACCCACACTGTTCACCTGGTTGGTACCTGAATTGTATGAACCACCACCGCCGCCATTGCCGGGGAAGTGGTAAGAAGCGCCACCACCTGAATACCCGCCGCCGCCGCCGCCGCCGGCACGACCGCCCCC
>APMI01052138.1_pt1 | contig 28414 bp, 24 predicted proteins | sample 667938 | NCBI WGS metagenome assembly APMI01 (sample SAMN01084076, study PRJNA167559) | wastewater metagenome | biome: Wastewater | place: Denmark: Ejby Moelle, Odense | collected 2011-11-28
CTTTCCCTACACGACGCTCTTCCGATCTAAAATAAGCGTTGCAAGCGATAGTTTTTTCATGTTGGTTTAAGGCTTTATTAAAAAATCGTGTTTACTGTAGTTGCTAAAGCTACCCGTTTTTCTGATAATAAAATAAATAGAAAAGATGATTTTCCTGGTAAATAGTATTAAACAACAGCAGGCACAACTTGTTGTTTTTTGTGATATGCCAACTACAGAGGGAGACGTAGTTTGCATTAATTAAGGGATAGAGATTTTTTTGCATGAAAGAAATTCAGCCACCGGGAATGATTAAATTACACTTTATGAAAAGATCATTCCTTATAGTTTGCGCTACAATGTTGCTGTTCGCCTATGGCCATGCACAAAAAAAAGCGGCCGCTCTTCCAGCACAAAAATTGACAGACCTTGCATATGGCTCTTTTGCCAGCAGCAGGATGGATGTGTTTTTGCCAGCCGGCCGCAACGCACACACGCCCTTTGTGATCATCCTGCATGGAGGTGCCTGGACCCTCGGTCACCGGGATTGGGGCATGCGGACACAGGATAGCCTGGCAGCGCATGGGATAGCTTCTGCAAACATTGATTACCGTTATGCTGATGACAGAACCACTCACTACAAAGACCTGCTGAAAGATATCGACAGTGTGATCATTTACTGCGCAGCGCATGCTGACGAATGGCATACCCGTAAAACCAATTTTATCATGAACGGAGAAAGTGCCGGCGCCCATCTTGCTTTGCTGTATGGCTATACCAGCAGCAACAGCATCAGTGCGATCATTGCTGAATGTGCGCCAACCAATGTGGCAGATACCAACCTCCTGAATTATTTCAGCAAAGATCCCAATGCCATCCGGGTGATCTCGAAAATGGTGGGTGCAACATATATTCCTTCGCAGCTGCCCGGTGCTGCATTTATTGGCGCCAGTCCCGTGTACCATGTAAAAAATATTCCTACCCTTTTCTTTCATGGCACTGATGACCTAACAGTGCCGTATAACCAGGCATTGCAACTCGAAACTGCATTGAAAAGTAAGGGATATACATACAAGTTTGTTCCCATGCCGGGAGCCGGTCATGATGTGGGATTTAATACGCCTGAAGGCCGCAAAAAGATCTATACCGAAATAGTACGGTGGGCAAACAAATATGGAAGTTTATAGATTAATTAATGTAGTCCACCGGCGCAGGTGCCTGAATGAGGCCCTTATTACTTAGCTATACCGGATAGCAGGTTTAAAAGTTATATCCAAAATGCAAGCCTGGTTGCCCGTAAAAAAATCTTGGCCACCTGTCGTCAACCTGTTTAAACGAATCCGGCATTTTTGATTGATAGGGACGATGCGTTATTGCTATCGAAGGCTGAATAAAAAACCTATCCTTGAAAAGTTTAATGTGATAGCCAATGGAATAAGTGTTAAAGATTTGAAAGCCATTACCGATCTTTTTACCGTTATTATTTACAAAAGTTTGCCAGGCAGGCATCACATCAACCTGGGCAAAAAGACCTTTCCATAAAAACCTGTAATAAGCAAGTGAAAACCCGTATTCACGAATATAACCCGGAAACCCTTCTCCTTCCGCTTCATATGATTTTCCGTAAGGAATGCCAATTGGCCAGGCATATTTCCAGGTTTTTAGTTCAAGTGATATTACATCCTTTCCCGTAATACGGTAACCAAAGGTGAGGTAAACCATCTCAGGCTTATTATTATCAGGTATTAAATCAGCCAGCATAAATAAGGTGCTGCCTGCAAAAAACTTTTTGTAAGTGCTGTCCTGCTTGCCATATTGAGCATTCACATGTTGCGTACCTGCCATCATTAAGGATAGGGCGATCCATAAAATTCTCTTTTGCATAATCTATACTACTAATTTTTATATTACACTGCAAAGGTAGATTTGCGGAATGCCATAAGCCGTTCACTTAAGTTAAGAAATAAAGCTTACCCTTTCAGGCCTCCATTTCTGTATAGTAATCGGCCGTTTTTTCCTTTTTTGCCGAAGTTAAATGCAACATTATTTAGAGCCCAATGTGTATAGCAGGCGTTTAGTTATTTCTGTACAGCGATTCATGCAGCAGAAAACATTTTTTCCACTGCACATTTTTTTTAGGTTGTTCGTGTGTGTTTCTATGCTTTTAAGCCATTTGATGGTAAGTACCTTGCGTTGCCTGGGTTGAATTGTATTTACAGTATCTTTTCTTCACACAACATCTCCACCCTATTGTTAGCCGTTTGAGTGATGTTGAAGAACATCCAGCTAAGACGCCTGGAAGCCCTGCATTATTTCTGCAAAGCATTGGTAAGAATGGAGTCTTGCATCCTGGTTATAAATATGCGAAGTTGCCATGATCTCATTTACCTGCGTCGTTTCCAAAAACCGTTGCAGGTTATTTGTAATAGTTTCCCTGCTGCCGATAAAAGAATATGCCAGCATTTGTTTTACCTGAAACGCCTGCTCTTCCGTCCAGATCGTACTCATATCATCAACAGGCGGCTGTAATAATTTTCTTCTGCCACTCACTATACCCAAAAATAATTGCTGCACGGAGGTGGCCAGTTTGGTAGCTTCCGCAGCTGTATCAGCGGCAACCACATTTACGCAGGCCATCACGTAGGGCGCTTTTAATGTTTGAGAAGGGCGGAAATTTTGCCGGTATAAATGAATGGCATTCATAAATTGAGCAGGTGCAAAATGGCTGGCAAAAGCATAGGGCAATCCCATCGCCGCCGCTACCATGGCACTGTCTGTACTGGAACCCAATACCCACAAAGGGATATCCAGCCCTTCGCCTGGAATGGCCCTCACCTTTGCGGTGCTGTTCTCTGCCGAAAAAAAAGCCTGTAGTTTTTGAATGTCTCTCGGAAAATTATGTTCTGCTCCAAAGTTGGCACCTCGTATCTCAAGGGCTGTTAACTGGTCGGTGCCGGGAGCCCTGCCAAGCCCCAGATCAATGCGGCCGGGATAAAGTGATGCCAGGGTACCGAACTGCTCTGCTATAACCAGCGGTGCATGATTGGGCAGCATGATACCTCCCGACCCTACCCGGATGCTGCTGGTGCCGCCTGCAATGTACCCTATCAATACGGCAGTGGCGGAACTTGCTACACCGGGCATATTATGATGCTCGGCAAACCAGTAACGGGTATAGCCCTGGGCCTCAGCCTGCCTTGCCAACCGCAGGCTATTGTGAAAACTGTCGGCCGCAGTATTGCCTTCCAGGACAGTCGCAAGGTCTAACACGGAATACACTATTTTTTTTGAAACTGCATCTATCATAAGTACATTAATATTGTGGACTATAACACATTTGCGTACTGAAAGTTCATTTTAAAAGGCTGGGCAGCAGGAGAGATCAATATTTACGGGGCCTGCGTTTTCCCGGTGACTGGTGGCTGTATGCCAGGTACCGGCATATATATAATTTAGTTAAGTAATAACGACTGGATGCCTGTTGTATCTCAAAACCTGGCAAAAAGGGGTTTGTATCAATATGGCCGGAACTGTTTACTTTATAACGCTAAGACTTGTCACTTATTCCCAAAAACAATGCACTCATTGCTGAAACAATGCAGTTATTAAATTGTTGCCAATCATTAACCATTTATACCAAAAATGTGGTAGTTTTAATACATCATTTTATTTGATGACTTCTTTTATCATCGAAAAATTTTGATCTAAGTACTATTAGTTTCTTTGCCTGTTTTATTCTTGTTATTCCGCCAAAACGTAAAGTCTAAATCATCCTTCTGCAATACCTGCATTCTTTTTTATTCACACTAAAAAAATCAACATGAAAAGAAAATTACTCATGGCAGCATTATCCCTGCTCATGTCAGCAGGCCTTGTTACAAATGCACAACCAAGCCTTCAATGGATTAAAAACTATGGAGGCCTTAATACAGACAAACCATATTCCGTAAAACAATTACCCGACAACGGTTATATTGTTGTGGGCGAATCAAATTCAAACAATGCTGATGTGAACGGCCACCACGGCCCGGTTGATTCTACTGACTATTTGGTGATGAGGCTGGATGCCGCAGGTAATGTGGTTTGGCAAAAAAGCTACGGCGGATCTCACAACGATATTGCCGTTTCTGTCGATCTCACAAACAACGGCGGTTTTATAATTGCTGGTTCTTCTGATTCGCAGGATGGCGATGTAACCGATCATCCAAATGGCGAACTCCAGTTTGATGGTGGTGCCGGGGGCGACGGTGGCCCCGTTGTTATTCCGGCCTATCCGAACGTACTCACCTGGGTAGTAAAAATTGATGCTGCAGGAAATATTAACTGGACCAAAACCCTGCCCTTTTCAATCTTTGGTCCCATCGGTGACGGCGCTATTCACGCAACAGGTTACCCGGTAAATTATCCCGGGAAAATTATCCGGACGAGCGATGGCGGATATTTATTATCACTTAAAAAAGAAGTAGTTCCGGGAGAGCCGAACTATGCTGGTTTTGTAAGCATGTTTGGTTCCGGTTACCCTTTGATCCCATACCTGGTAAAATTAAACAGCAACGGAGATATTGCCTGGGCAAACAATTTCTATCCTGATCTAAAAACGGAAGACGGAGTAATCAAAACATTGATAGAAACTGCAGATGGATATGTTTTTATAAGCAGCCCCATATTCACCGGGGAGGTATTTATTGTAAAAGTTAGTTTGTCGGGTGTATTCCAAAGCGCCCGGCCATTTGGCGGCAGCGGTTTCAACAGGGCTGTAGCAATCACAGCTACAACAGATGGCGGATACATTGTAACCGGAACAACAGATTCTGAAGACGGGGATTTAACCGGTACTACTCATCACGGCGGTAATGATTACTGGGCAATAAAATTCAACAGCACATTGAATGTGCAATGGTCTAAACTATATGGCGGTTCGCAGGATGATACACCTTCCAGCATTATACAACAACCTGATGGACACTATGTGATAGCCGGTAGTTCCAGGTCAGACGACCAGCAGGTAACGGGGCATGCGCCTTCTGCCGCAGGCCAGCCCGCCAATTCAGACATATGGCTTATAAAAATAAATGGCAGCAATGGAGACCTGATATGGTCTGCAAGTTATGGTGGCGATAAAGATGAAACCGGCAACGACCTGGTCAACACAGCAGATGGAGGCTTATTGGTTGCAGGCAATTCATTCAGTAGTTTTGGCAATATCGTTAATAAGGGCGATGCAGATTGGTTGCTGGTTAAATTAAACGGAGCATGCAGCACAACGCCGCCGGCATCTCCGGCAGACCAGCATTTTTGCAGCAATGCCAACCCGACAGTGGCGGATTTAACAGCTACGGGGCAGGGAATTAAATGGTATGATGTGTCAACCGGCAGCAGGCCATTGGCGCTTACAAGAACACTCAATGCAGCAGGCGCCTACTATGCAACGCAAACGGTGGGAGGCTGCGAAAGTGCCCGGCAAAAAGTAAGGGTACGTGTGTTTGCAACACCGGGTAAACCCCTGGCTTCAGCACAGCGCTTTTTATGTCGCAATAATCCAACAGTTTGTGATCTCAGGGCAACCGGCACGGCGCTCAAATGGTACGGCAGCAGCACCTCTGCTACGCCCTTGCCAGCTTCTGCAGCTTTACACACGGGTACCTATTATGTAACGCAGACAGTGGCCGGGCTTTGCGAAAGTGAAAGGCAAGCCGTGTGTGTAACCGTTGTCGGCAGATGCGGCTGTGGAGATACCAGGATGAAGAAAATTGGTGAAGAGGTTGATTTGACAAGCGCCACAGTTTACCCCAATCCCAACAAAGGCACGTTTAAACTTTTGTTGACCACAGCGGGAACTGATGGCAAAGTGACTGTAACTATTACTGACATGTATGGCAAATCAGTATGGCAAAAAGATTGCAGGACTGTTAATGGCGCAGTGCAGGAAACAATTACAGCGGCTAACCTACCTGCAGGTATGTACATGGTGAGATATACCAGTAATGGTGAAACCAAAGCAATCAAAGTAATAGTAGAAAGATAATTGCCGGTTGATAAAAGAGGCTGTCTTCATTTGTAAGATAGCCTCTTTTTCTTTTGGAGCAGGTTGCTGAACGGCGACTTGTTATCACTTAGGTATGCTGGAATTGGTATAACTATGAGTGTGATCAAATGATTGGGGCACGTATAGATTTTGGCAACTAATGGGGTAGCCCTGCTCAATATTGACGAACGCTAATCTTTGCAGGTTAAAAGATTTCGAATAATTATATTTGTAATACTGCTAAATGAATAACCCAAAACATCTCATGAAAAAATTATCGATCCTTGGCATCATTCTATTTTCATCCTTCTCATTGCTTTGCCAGGTAGCCATTAACAGGGATGGAACTCCTGTTACAGACAGCACAGCGATGCTTGAAGTAAAAAAAGGAATCAAATCGAAAGTAAAGATCAGGTCGCTTGATTACAACGACACTGCACAACTGGAATTAAGCAACCGGCGGATTAGCGGCGAAGGAACCGATTTTCTCATCACTGCCAACAGGCAGGAAGGCCTATATTTTTCAGCTATTTCTAACCAGGCTGTTAATAATAATGATTCAATATTGACTTTAAAAACGGATGGCAATATTGGCATTGGCAAAAAGGCCCCCGTTTATAAACTTGATGTAAATGGCGATGTAAACCTCAACAGTTCTTTACGAATAAATGGCAATGCCGGAATCTCCGGCCAGGTGTTAACGGCTACAAGTTCCGGGGCACCTCAATGGAAAGCGAGTTCTTTTAATAATAATACCAGGTTTTTTGTTAAGGGAATGGCACTCGATGCCGTAGGTTTGGATTTTGCTTTCATCAATACCGTTTATAATACCAATGCTGCAGATATTGTAATTGGCAGCAACAGTATCACGGTAAACAAAACTGGTTTATATCATTTTGATGGAAGCCTCAGTGTGTCTGCTGAATATTTTCCTGGTGCCGCTTTTCCTCCCTACAGTATACTGGGTTTTAACTTTACAACCGGGGGTAATGATTATTACATGGGCATAATCGAAGATATACTACCGGCCAAAACAAGTTCAGGCAATTCGCAATGGTATGGCGTTGTGCGTACTTACAGTTTGATCTCTACATTACTGCGGGTTCAGTACTAAAGCCAATGGTATCATCTAACCCCGGAGCAGCTTCACTTAACATCGGGCATTATCTCGATTTTAGAGGTTACCTGATGAGCGAATAGAAAATTTGTACCAACCACCACATGACAACAGCTCCCCGCCTTGTTTCATGAAGAAAAGTTGCTGAGAATCTTTATAATTTACAGAGTGGTTAATTTCGATAGAAGACGTTTCAGTAAATGGAAGATATATTTTATGAAATGACAAAGGCCCGTTATAAACGGAGTTTTGTTTTAATTGGAAATTTTCTTATTCTTGTTTTTTTAACTCATTAAAATAATCAATATGGAAAAGCAGGAATCAGATTATAACATGATTGACTGGTGGAAAAAGGCAGTCTTTCATAATTATGCCAACTTTAGTGGCCGGGCCCGGAGGTCTGAGTATTGGTACTTTGTACTCTTCAATATTATCCTTTTTATTCCCGTATTTATATTATCAATGATAGTTGGTGAAAATGGCAATGACAGCTTCACCGAAATAGGATTAATTATTATAGGGCTGGGTTTCATTGGCTTAATTATTCCCTGGTTGGCTGTAGTTGTAAGGCGCCTGCATGATCTCAACAGAAGCGGATGGTATTACTTTATCAGGCTTATCCCGGTAGTGGGACCAATACTATTATTGGTGTGGCTTTGCACTGATGGCAACCCTTACCCCAATAATTATGGTGCAGACCCGAAAAATCCAGGTATACCTGAATTTGACTTTGATAACAAAGAGTGAGGCACTCCACTATGCTCCGTGGGGACAGGAAACCTGATCTGTAAATTGGCGCATGGTACTTTTATAGCAGCGAACCAAGGCGAAAGATCGTTTAATTTGTCACTGTTAAACTAAACCCTGGTGTTACAGTTATGTTTGCGGAAGGTCCTGCATTGATCCTTTTGCAAATAGCAGCAGAATTAATAATTACGGTACCCGAATTGATGATTACATCCGTATCTGCATCGGGTATCCTTCCGCAACTCCAGTTACCGGGCGTTTCCCAAAGTTGATTCACCACACCCGTCCAGATATTGGCGCCGGAAATTACAGTCGTTCCCTTGTGCAGGTAGAAGGTGGCCGGGGTTCTGCTTTTATACTCTGCAAAATGATCTGACAAATAATTACCGTTGCTGTACTGGTTTAGATAATTGCCTCCGCATGTAGCTGCCGTTGCAGAAACTTCACATAGTTGTTTCGTACGGGTTGCATTTAGCTCGCTCAACTGTATTCCTCCTGTTACCGCCGCCAATGCCTGCAATTCTGTGTCTTTGAAATATATCCTTGTGGTAACCTCGCTGCTTGCCTGGGTTTGAGGTTGCAATGTAATGTTCCTGTCTAAATAATACACAGTGCCAGTTGATCGTACAGTATCATTATTGATAAACAACGAAGCATTGGTTACTCCCAGGTCATTACCATTGGGATACACCTGTGCGATGAGATGACCATTTGTATCTACCAATGTTGCCCAAGTGTATTTGTAGGCAGCGCCAATATCAACCGGCACAGCATTTATACAGGTTCCAGGTGTACCCGTTGCTACAGGAGGCATTACTGAAGTAGCCGTATCAAAAGCACAGATTGCAAATTCTCCTTCATCTGTAAGGCCGTAAGGTGTTACCCTCACCAGGATCACTTCGCCGGGTGTTCTTCCGGTTAAACCGAGTTTGGCATGTAATGCAGATGGAAGCGTGGGTGCCGGATTACCGTCATCATTACAGCCAACAGATGCCAGGCTGCCACAGGAACCTGTATAAGCCTGCACTACGATGTCTGTTACACCCGGGTCTACTGCAGAAGTTTGTATGGTTACACTGCCGGTTGCAGGTATTGTTAGCTGGTACCAAACATCGGTACGTCTTCCCGTGGTTTGGCAGGAAGGTACACCCAGGCCCGCAGTGGTATCGGCAAATGCCAGTGTGCCCAGCAAAGGACTGGCACAATATCCATTGTTAACAGAAAGTGTTACCGGGTTATCACAGTGATCATTAGGCGCACCCGAACCAGTTGTAAAACTGCTGAAATTTGTTTCACATCCTGCAGCGCTGCCATCAGCATTTTTGGGTGTTACATACCAATAATAAGTTGTATTACCTGTGAGCCCAACACGCACAAAAAAAGTATCGGTAATATCTAAAAGGCTGTCTGCTGGTGAAGGAGGATTGCTGGTACCAAGATACAAAGTATAATAAGCTGCACCGGATGTTGCACTCCAGCTAAATGTAACCGGGGATGCAGTAATTACTGATCTGTCGGCTGGCTGAATGTTAACGGTGCAGGATGGGGGTAACAATAACGGAGTTGGTGAAACAGCATTATGGATATCGGAAACATCTACAATATGGGCAATATTTTCCACAGAGCCTTTTGCAAGCCTGTGCTCCGAAACAAAGGATACATCAAAACTTCGTGAAAGGGTTTGGGTGTAGCTTACGCCCGTTACTAAAATTAAAATTGAAGTAATAAAAAATTGTTTGGGTAAACGTTTCTGTTGCATCTGTATTTTGGTTACGATTTAATGTCCGTTGGTGAACATAATTAAAATTCTCTTTGATGTTAGAGATTTGTCGATCGAAAAATCACCGGGTCATCCCGTTTGCAGATTTTTCAGTCGAAAGAAGATGATATTAAACAATTAACAAAAACGATGCCGTCAAAAAAACGCTGTTGACTATTTTAGTCCTTTTATTTGTCAGCAATGTCTGTTTTCTCCCTGCTTTGCGGATAGCTCCGCTAAGGTTCGTAAGGACAGTAACCGCTTCGCTTAAAAAATTTCTTTATGAATTGTGTGGAGATGGTACGAGGGACAAGAGCCAAATCGAGGGAATTAGTTGGCTTAGATATTTTTATAGACAAGAGACGAATGGCAGCAGGTCGGGAGACCTTGCGCCAGCAAGGAGTAGAGTACTTGGCCAAGGTTCGAGCCGATGGAAACCGATTAGCTTAAATAATTTTTTGTGATTGGTGTGGAGATTATTTGTAGGGACAGTAACCAAGGAGAAGGGGCGTCTAATTCAATTTCACACTGGCTCAGGTCTCCCGACCTGTGCCTTCTTGTTACTTATCTATATTGCAAATGCCACATAAAAAAATTTTTAGATCAGCGACGAATGGCAGCAGGTCGGGAGACCTGCGCCAGGTAGGCCTTGCATGTTCCTCCCGCCCTGGTTCGTGGCGCAGGAAGCATTTATATTTCTTTCGCCGATGTTGGTCTTATTGACCAACATCATCAATCGTATTATGTATTTAAAAGCAAAATGGATTACGCTTCGCTTGTTGGTCAACAAAACCAACAACGGCATTCGGGATAGCTTGCCGCCTTTAATGAGATAGCAACAAAGGCAAAAAACTAATTTTTATAATGCCATATTTTTATTAGATCACCATCTTTATATAATTCCTTAGTTACCAGTACACCTTTATCATTCCATTTGTATGTATACCCATTATAAAGCCCATCGCTGTAATATTGAAGTATCATTAACATGCCTTCCTGGTTGAAAGTTTTTGATCCCCCTGATATGCGGCCGTTTTTTCTATAAAACAACCTATAAATCTTAGCTCTTGCAGAATCATAGAAAATAAAGTTTAATCCATCAATTTGATCCTGATGTTCCCACCTGTCTTTTTTTGAAGACTCCACATAAGTTCCTTCTGATTTTACTACGCCATAAATTACTCCCTGGGAGAAAGCTTTGCCCGAAATAAATAATAAAACCAGGAACATGGCATCTATTTTAAATATTGGCCTGATAGCTTTTCGTATTTTTTTTGACTTCAACATTATGTCATTTTGATTTGCTTTTGCATTTTGAATCCCCCTTACCAATAACGTTTTTTTCGCCAATGCTGATCTTATTAACTAACATCTTCAATTGGATTGTGTATTTAAAAAGCAAAATGGCTTACGAACCGGTTGTTGGTCAACAAGACCAACAACGGCATTAGAAATAGCTTGCCGCTTTTAATGACAAACCAACAAAGGTGAAAATAAAAACTCAATAAAGATATGCCGTACAAGTGAGTGACACAACGATGTCGCCACCTGCACTGAAGCTAAGTCAAAAGTTAAAAATGTAAAAATATAAAAGGGAGCTTTCTAATCAAATGCTCCCTTTTTTTGACTTTTGAATTTTTACTTTTTACTTCTTATTCCTCCTCCCCTCCAATATCCGGTAAAACGACCTTGTCCTGATCTCATCCAAACTCAACCCGGTGGCGGTGGCTTCTTCCTCCGTAATCGCACCGCAGTTGATGGCTTTTAAAAAGAAATTGAGCAGGCCCTGGCCAGTGGCGGCATCATCAAAAATATCGCCGGTGAGGGTGCTGATGGCGGCACGTTCTACAAATGTTTTCAAACGAAATACGGCATCGCTGTAGCTGCTTAAAAAGAAATTGTAAGTGGCGGCATAACGCATGGGCAATTGTGCAGGATTGAGATCCCAGCCCTGGTACAATCCATTGATCAATGAATGCGTGGTATGATTGAAACCAATGCGCCAGGCATTGTGTACACTGTCGCGGTTTTCGATGAGTTGTTCTGTGCTGAGGTTATCGCCACGGTGCGGCGCTACAGGCATTACATTGGTGGCGCCATCGCTGAGGAAGATGCCGGTATGTGCCAGCGCAACCTTGGTCATGTGATGGGCAAAGTCGCACACACTGTGCGCCATGGTTTGGTATTTGGCAGTGATGCCGCAACTGGCGGTATAATCATAGGTACCAAAATGTGCGTTGATCAAACGCCCCTCTCCTGCCCTCACGATACGCATCAGCGGATTGCGTCCTTCTTCATCCATGATGATCTGCGTAGCTTCCACCATGGTCTCCATTTTGAGTGTGCCGGCAGCAAGGTTGAACTTTTTTTCGATGATCTCAAAGAACCTAACCATGGCGGTTACCTGCTCCGGGATGGTTACTTTCGGTAACATCACCACGAAATTCGGAGGCAGTTCTCCGTTTGTAGCAGTGAGTAATGTCGTCAGGAATATATCTAAGGTTCTTACGCCTCTTGCTTTCAGGTCTTCCGTAAATGGCTTTACACGGATGCCGATAAAGGGAGAAATGGTTTTATTTTTCATGCCTTCGGCCAGTTCTTTGGCGGCGTTTACAGCAGTGGCATCTTCTTCCTCATTCGGACGGTTTCCAAAACCATCTTCAAAGTCGATCCGAAAATCTTCTACGGCTTCTGCCTGCAGCTTTGTTACCATTTTATTATACACTGAATAGGCCAGCCAGGCCGGTTCTGCCTTGCGTTCTTCCGCCGTCATGTCATCCAGCTTTTTTGTAAGCGCTTCAATATCTTTCTCCAATGTTGGAAAATGTTCGTGGTTCTCCAGCTTTAATACTTTGGCCAGTATGCAGAAGTTGGGTGCATAAGATTTAAGGCTTCTTAATGCAACCTCACCCATTTTCAGCGTGGTGTCGCTTTTGAATAAGTTGGCACCGCCATAAACGGTATGCACCGGCTGGCGGTCGGGTTTGTCACCGGGGTATGTTTTTTGAAATTTCAAATTAGCCACCTGCAATGTGCCGAGTAAGGAGGCGGTTTCCTGTTCGCTGATGCTTAAATTCATTATGTTGAATTTTGTATTTTAAATTTTGAATCAATTGATGAACAAATGCTTGAATGATTGAGAACGAATTCAACATTAAGCATTCAAAATAGCACTTAACTTCCCCTGTAAGTGCTGTATCCAAAGGGATTCAACAACAACGGCACATGATAATGTTCCTTGGTTTTGATCTCGAAAATAATATCTACGGTGGGATAAAACGATTCTACCCCGTGTACTTCAAAATACGATTTGGTATCGAAATTCATTTTATACACGCCATAAGGCAGTATTACATCTTCTTTTAACAGGTTGCTGATGCGCCCATCCTGGTTGGTAATTCCCCTTGCTACTTCCAGCCATTCCATTCCTACTTTTTCAAACATCGTAATGGTTACACCTGCTGCAGGACGTCCCCTGGTAGTGTCTAATATATGTGTGGTTACCTGGCTCATGACAATAATTTTTGTAAACGTAATTGTGTGATCTTGTTTTGCTCATCCATGGCGATCCGGATCTCCTCTTCCCGGTTATTGGGAAGACGGGCTTCCAGCAGGGCCAGCATTTCCGCCGCCGATTTGCCGGTGGCACATACGATAAATATAAAACCAAATTTTTGTTCGTAATCGTTGTTACCCTTTGACAATGCTTCCAATACTTGCTGCGGCGCTTCGGCAACAGCACCCTGCTCACCACTTGCCCACTGTGCAGTGGCTGCAAATTTTTTCTTTAGTGATTCAACATCCCCAATTTTTGGATGGTGTGTAAATGCTTCGAGCCAGTCGGCTTCACTGCATTCGTACCATTGCTCTTCTGCATCATTGATCAGCTCCACCATATCGTCGGCTGGAAAAAAGGGTAACATCTTTTCAACCCAGTTGGTACTGCCGCAGCATTTGAAAAGCTCGGCTTTGAGCTGGTCCTTGGGAAGTATGTTTAGTTCGTGCAGTGTCATTTTTGACTTTTGAGTTTTGAATTTTGCATTTTGAGTTAATGAGAATTGTTGTTTAATTCAAAATTCAACATTCATCATTTATAACAATCCTATCGTTCCCCACAGCCTCATCCTGCTGATGCCACCATCAGGAAAAATGGTCAACCGCACATGCGTAAAATGCTGATCGGTATTTTGCAGTTCCGTTTCAAAATAATGCTCATGATCGGCCTGCAGTTTTGTCTGCGGCAGAATGGTTGACCATTTTATCCCGTCGCTTTGCAGGTCTGCTTTCTTGCCGGCTTCTATATTGCATCCTTCGATCATGCAACTGTCAGGGTAATTGCCCTTGAAATGACAGGTATCGATCAGCGCTTTTTTGATGCTGCCCCTATGCGCCAGTTTCACCATTACCCAATCTTTGTTATTGGGCGTACGGTTGCGTTTTGTTTCCCATCCATCGCCCATATTCACCCCACGGCCGGGCATGATGAGATTGTCCATGTGGGAAAAGAACATGTCGTTACACAACACAGATTTGGCGCCATTGGTAGCCGCCGCCAGGTCGATCAGTTCAGTCGCATCCACTTTGCTCCAGTCTTTGAAAACCTCCCCGTATACCTTTAATCTTGCCACACCACCATCGGGATAAATGTGCAGGCGAAGATGGGTATAAATAGCCCGGTCTTCAATTTCAAAAATGTTTTGCGATCCGGGTTGCAGCGACATTTTGGGCAATATTTCCACCCAGTTCACCGAATCAAAATCAATACCATTTACATCAGCAATATTCGCTGCTTCCAGCGATGCAAAGGGAGGATGATTGCCCAAAAAATGATTGGTATCAATATCTACTTCATGAATGCGGCCGGATGTTGCCAGTTGGATCACACACCAGTCGTGCCCCGGAACCCTTTTGCGGCGGCTCTCCCAGCCATCCATCCATTTACCACGATCAGTATATTTATCAGCGATAAAAATACCACGACCGGGTTTTAACAGGTTTTCTTTTTCTGCGAAGAAATCATCGGTACAAAGCAATGTTTTACCACCGAGGCGTTCGGCAGCCAGGTCAATTAAGTTGTTAAATGTGTTTGCGCTCATATGTTTTTGTCAATCGTTTTATTTTCTATGTAGACCAGTTATTACAGGAAGATAATTTGCGGCTCATTTACTTTGCGCCTTGCGTGAAAGTTTGTAAACCAAATTATGCTTTTTTTTCACGCAAAGGAGCTAAGAAGCAAAGACGCTAAGGAAGTCTGTCTCCACTTAAATTTGCGGCTTATTTACTTTGCGGCTTTGCGTTAAACTTTGTAAATTAAATCACACATTCCTTTTATGTAAATGCCTTACTTTTTTCACGCAAAGGAGCTAAGAAGCAAAGACGCTAAGGAAGTCTGTCTCCACTTAAATTTGCGGCTTATTTACTTTGCGGCTTTGCGTGCAATATCCTTACCTTAAAATTACCTTTCCTTTATTCAATTCAATAAAACGTCCATCAGCAAAAACCTTTTCTCCCCTTAAATAAGTTTGTTCCACTACTCCGCACAAGGTTTCTCCCATATACGGTGATACTTTATGTTTATGATAACAACCCTGTTCATCCACCACAAAAGATGCAGCATCGTTCACTACCACAAGGTCGGCATCAAAACCGATGGCGATCTTACCTTTTTGATGTTGCAGCCCGGCGAGTTTTGCAGGATGCTCACAAAGCCATTTAGCGATATCACTGAAAGAGCAATTCCGTAGCTTCGCTGCTGTCCACAAAACCGGCAAGGCAAACTGGATGGAAGCGATGCCACCCCATGCCTTTATAAAATCACCGCTTTCAATTTCTTTCAAAGATGGCGTTGCCGGCGAGTGATCGGTTGCTACAAGATCGATCAGCCCATCTTTTAATGCCTGCCATAATTTTTCATTATTGGCTTTTTCCCGGATGGGTGGCGCACATTTGAATTGCGTTTGTCCGTCCCTGATATCTTCTGCATTAAAATAGAGATAGTGCTGTCCCGTTTCAACTGTCAGCGGCAAACTTTTTTGCTTTGCAGCAGCGATCTGTTCCAGTGAACCGGCCGAAGACAAATGAACAATGTGCGTGGGGCAATTGAATTCTTCGCAGAGCCGGATCATCATGGCCACAGCATCATCTTCCCAATGTTTGGGACGGCTGTTCAAATAGTTGGTATAAGAACGTTGTTCGTTGATGGCTGACCGCTGTTCATTATCGGTCAATTCACAGTGCACCAGCAATGGCAAATTGTATTTTGCAATGATGGGCATGGCCTTACGCAGATCTTCTTCCGTAGCATTGGAAAAATCATCAATGCCGGAATGCGTAAGAAATGCTTTAAACCCCAGCACACCCTTTTTGATCAATGGTTCAATCTCACTTTCATTGCCCGGCACTACGCCACCCCAAAGACCAACATTCGCATGGAGCTTTGTCAGCGTGCTGAGTTTGTCGAAGCTTGCAGCGATCTTTTCATCGAAGGCTGCGGCACTGGTAGTTACCGGTGATGAATTGAGCGGCATATCTACCAATGTGGTGATGCCGCCTGCAATGGCCGCTTTGGTGGCTGTATCAAAACCTTCCCATTCTGTGCGGCCCGGTTCGTTGATGTGAACATGTGTATCGATTACCCCGGGCATCAGTATCTTATCGCCCAATTCTACCAGTTCAACACCGGCAGTTACGGGTAAGCCGGCATCAATGCTTTTGATCACTCCATCAGCAACCATTACCACTGCTTCTTTGATCCTGTTTGGCAATATAACTCTTGTGCTATGAAAAGCTTTCACTGAAAATTTTTTAGAAACGATAAAAATACAAAACAATATTTTAAATTGTGACCTTCACCAAAACAAAAAATGCAGAATATGGTGCATGTGCTCGTTTATGCCGTTCTCTCATTCATACTGCTGATGCTGGTAATTATGACCTACCAGTTTCATCACCTGGAGAAGGCTTCGCATGATGCAACCGAGGACAATAAAAATCACCTGAACCTTTCGCAGGGCTTCGTGTACACTTCACTGGTATTAGTGATCATTGCCATGATCGCCTACACCTGGTACCTCGTAAAAGGTACGCCTTACGAAGGGCATTTAATGGAATGGCTGAATATCGTGGTGCGACTGATGCACATCACATTTGGCATCGCATGGATCGGGGCTTCTTTCTATTTTGTTTTTTTAGAAAATGCTTTGAACAGAACAGAGGATGTAAGGGATGAACTGGCGGGTAATTTATGGGCCGTACATGGCGGCGGTTTTTATTACCTGGAGAAATATAAAGTCGCCCCCAAAACACTGCCCAAACATCTACACTGGTTTAAATACGAGGCCTATTTCACCTGGGTTTCCGGCTTCAGTTTATTGTTCGTGGTTTATTATTTCAATGCCAAAGCAATGCTCATCGACAGTACGGTAATGAACCTCAGTGCTGCCCAGGCCATCAGCATCGGCGTAGGATCGTTCGTGGTAGCCTGGCTGTTGTACGACCTGCTTTGCAAATCGCCTCTCATAAAGAAACCGCTGGCATTTGCGATCATTGGCTTTGCATTGCTTACCGGCTTTGCCTGGTTCTATGCACATGTTTTTAATGCAAGGGCAGCCTATATTCATTTTGGTGCCATGATCGGGTCGTTGATGGCGGCCAATGTTTTTTTCGTGATCATCCCCGGGCAGAAAGCAATGGTGGCTGCTGCAAAGATCGGCCAGCCGGTGGATCCATCTTACGGCAAAAAAGCCCTGGCAAGATCACTACACAACAACTATTTCACACTGCCCGTTCTATTCGTGATGGTGAGCAATCACTTTCCCAGCACATTTGGCAATGCACAATCCTGGGCAGTGCTGGCAGCCATTTCATTGGGAGCAGCCGGTGTAAAACATTACCTCAACCTAAAAGAAAAAGGACGATACAACGTATTCATTCTTCCCGTATCTGTTGCAGTACTGCTGGCAGTGTGTTTTGTTACTGCGCCGCAAAAAAATACCGATGAGTGCAAGCCCAATGTAAGTTTTGCGGAAGTGAATGCCATCATTCAAAAAAGATGTGTGCAATGTCATTCTGCCAAACCAACGGATGATGTGTACACCGCAGCACCAAATGGTGTGATGTACGATACCCCTGACCAGGTCGTAAAAAAGAAAGATCTTATCATGCAGCGGGTGGTGATCACTAAAACGATGCCGCAGAACAACAAAACCAATATCACTCCTGGAGAAAGAAATACCCTGCGTTGCTGGATAGAGCAGGGAGCAGTGGTGAAATAATTTTTTCACAGGAATCATCTTTCAGGCAACCCTATTGCTACTGCCCGCCAAATGGCAATGCCTCCTATCTTACAGATCATTTCAATACATTGCATTCGGTTCTCTATTACTAACCAATCCGCAGCATGAAAAATAGCGTCCTGTTCCTTTTGTTCCTGCTGGCTTGTATGTCTTCCTACAGCCAGGTACAGGGTTGTACAGATCCGCTGGCAAACAATTACAATGCAACTGCGGAAAGCAATAATGGCTCCTGCACTTACAATACGGTTACTTATACACCGGTTATAAAGGTTGATCCCATCAGCGATTCATTGATCGAAAGCAGTGGCTTAAGAATGGCAGGCGGTTACTTGTGGAGTTTTAACGATCGTGGTGGAAAGGCTTGCTTATACCGAATCGACAGTATCACCAATACCATACAGCAGCGGGTAATATTGAATGGCATTACCAATACGGATTGGGAAGAGATCGATTTTGATGGTAGCTTTTTTTACATAGGTGATTTTGGCAATAACCAAACCGGCGGCAGAACCGACTTGAAAATTTATAAATTTCCTTTCAATGCGATCCGTCTGAACAACGCAGTTGATACCATTGATGCAGCAGCAATCGAAACCATTCAATTCACTTACGCCGATCAGCCGCAACCTGCACAGGCGTCTGGCTACAACAATACAAAATTTGATTGCGAAGCGATGATCGTATTCAATCACCAGGTGCACCTTTTTTCAAAGAACTGGGTTAATAACAGCAGCATACATTATGTGATCGATGGCATTACCGGTGGCACGTACATAGCTGCGCCCGTGGAAACATTGTCTACCGGATTTTTAGTCACAGCTGCTGATAAAGTGCAGGGACAAAACATCATTGCGTTGCTCGGTTATCAAAACAGCGGTGCCGGCAATCATTTCCTGTACATTTTATCCGACTATAAAGCCGACAGTTTTTTCACCGGCAACAAAAGATTGATCAACCTGCCCAATGCCACTGTGATGGGACAAAGTGAAGGTCTTTGTTTCCGGAATGGAAAGTACGGTTATCTCTGTAACGAAAAATTTGTACAAACAATCGGCCCCTTCACCATCAATGTCAATCAGAAATTAAGGGCATTCGATATCAGCAGTTTTACCGGCAGCCATTTTACGGAGTACATCTTTACCGGCAATGGTAACTGGAGCGATGCTGCCAACTGGAAATACCACCTGCCTCCCCCATCCATCATTTACCCGGGCAATAAGATCAGCATTGACCCCGAAGCAGGCGGTACCTGCATCTTAGACATTCCTTACAGTCTGCCCGCCGGTGCCATATTGTTGGTAAATACGGGAAAGAATTTTTTAGTACAGGGTAACCTCAGTATCCAATAGCGTTAATTTTACAGTACTCAATTTCACCAACAAAAATCAACGCATGGATTGGATAACAGTCATCGGCTTTACAGCCGCCTTTTGCACTACAGTTTCTTTTTTACCACAGGCTGTTAAAACCATCCGCACAAAAGACACCACCGGCATTTCTCTTTCGATGTACCTCCTGTTCACCACCGGCACTGTGCTGTGGCTGCTGTTCGGCATCTTCAGTGGCAATACACCGGTAATGGTGGCCAATGCGATCACGTTTGCATTTGCAGCGATCATCCTTTACTACAAACTAAAACACTAATATTTTTATGCATGCAGATAAAAAATTAAGCGGGCAAACAGCCCTTGTAACAGGCGCCAATAGTGGCATTGGAGAAGGAGTGGCCATTGCACTGGGTGCAGCAGGCGCCAGTGTGATCGTTAACTATGTGTCCAGGCCGGAAGCTGCAGATGCCGTGGTGGCGCAGATCAAAGCAGCCGGGGGCGATGCCATTGCCCTGCAGGCAGATGTGAGTAAGGAAGACCAGGTGATCGGCATGTTTGAACAGGCCATCGCCCATTTTGGTACCATCGATATACTCGTGAACAATGCAGGATTACAAAAAGATGCCCGCTTTCATGAGATGACACTTGCACAATGGCAACTGGTGATCGATGTAAACCTCACCGGCCAGTTTTTATGCGCAAGAGAAGCCATCAAAGAATTTTTAAAAAGAGGCGTTGTAGCGGAACGGTCTGCTGCCTGCGGCAAGATCATTTGCATGAGCAGTGTTCACGAAATGATCCCATGGGCGGGCCACGCCAATTACGCCAGTTCAAAAGGCGCTATCAAAATGCTGATGCAAACACTGGCGCAGGAATATGGCGGCAGTAAGATAAGGGTGAACAGCATTTGTCCGGGTGCCATTAAAACTCCCATCAACACAGCCGCCTGGAGCACACCCGAAGCATACAATAGTCTGATGACATTGATACCGTATAACAGGATCGGTGTACCTGACGACATCGGTAAACTGGCCGTATTTTTAGCAAGCGATGACAGCGACTATATTACGGGGGCCAGCATCTTTATTGATGGCGGCATGACTGTTTTTGAAGGATTTGCCACCGGTGGTTGACCGATAATGCATGTTGACAGAAGATAAGCAGCGCTGCAGCAGTTTTTATTTATCTTTAATCTTCAGCGTTGCTTAATGAGAAGTTATTTTACCAGGTATTGTCTTGCTTGTTTTTGTGTTTGCACAGCATTCGTGTGTGATGCACAACTCTCCATCAACAGCATTTTTACAGCAGAGGAACTGGCACAAAAATTAACCGGCACAGGCGTGCAGGTATCCAATGTTCGCTTTACCGGCAATGCACAGATGGCAGGTATCTTCTACAACCAGGGCACTGCTACTAATCTCCACATCGACAGCGGCATTGTACTCACCACAGGTATTGCATCAGGCGTAAGAGGCATTATTGGTTTGGAAGGCGATGAAAGCCGCACTGCCGATTCCATACTGGCAAGCAATCACCTTGGATTGGCCGGCGATATTGACATTGCCGCCGTACTGCATGTTGATACCAATACCCTGCATGATGCCTGCATCCTGGAATTTGACTTTGTTCCCGTTGGCGACAGTGTAAGCTTCAAATATGTTTTTAGTTCAGAAGAATATGCGCCCAGGTATGTATGCAGTTTCAACGATGCATTTGCTTTCTTTATTTCGGGGCCGGGCATTACCGGACTGGAAAATATCGCCCTGGTACCGGGCACGGATATCCCGGTTTCTATAAAGAACGTGAACAATGTAGCCGGTGTTACCTGTAACAACAACACGGGTTATTATACAGACAATACACTCAATACTTTTTTCACGCATGATGGACATACAAAGGTACTGGTAGCCGGCCGCCGCGTCATTAAGTGCCAAACCTATCACCTTAAACTGGTGATCACCGATGCCGTGGATGATGGCGTGGACAGCGGCGTTTTCCTCGAAGCAAAAAGTCTCATTTCCAGGAACATCAGTTTTTCCGGTTCGTTTCCCGCAGATGCAGCCGGTAAACCCTATGTAGTAGAAGGCTGTGCCAGCAGGCGCCTCAGGATCAGCAAGCCCTTTGTAACAACAGATGCAACCCCGGTGACACTTCAGTACAGTGGTACGGCAGGCAATGGAACCGATGTAAGACTATTGCCAACCGCCGTAGTTATCCCGGCCGGGCAGACGGAAGTTTTTCTTGATATCAATCCCATTGTTGATAATATAGATGAAGGCATCGAAACCCTGAAGATAACAGCACTGTATAGTTGCAATACCGACGCACCGGCTTTTAACGACAGCATCGAAATACAGGTTAGAGATTATGAACCGATGAACATCACGCCGGATTCAGCCATTACCTGCCGAAGGCAAAACCTGCAATTGGCGGCACCCGCTGGTTATGCCCTGTACCGCTGGGACAATAACAGCACACTAAACAATACGAATATCCGCAATCCTATAGCTACACCAACTGCAGCCCAAACAACTTACTACTGCACCGCATCCAACGGCACCTGTAAAGCCAGGGACTCTGCTATTGTTTTTCAAAAAAAACTATTCCTGGATGCAACAGAAAAAGTTACCTGCCGCAACAGCAGCAATGGCAGCATCAGCATGAGCGGTGGCGCTGAATGGCAGCGACCCCTTGCCTTTTCATTCAACAATGCACCGTACGGTGGCGACAGCGTTTTTAGCAACCTGGCGAAAGGATTTTATATTTTAAAGATGAAAGATGCTGTGGGATGCGTTGACAGCATTAATTATTTTTTGGACCAGCAGAACACTGATCCCCGTGTTACAAATGTGATCAGCACTGCAGCGAGTTGCAGCGGCCTGCCTGATGGAATTGCACAGATTGTAGTTACAGGAGGCGTAGCGCCTTACCTGTTTTCTATAGACAGCGTTGTTTTTAACAGCGCAGACACATTTAACCTATTTCGTGGCAATTATACCGTATACGTTACAGATAGTAGTGGTTGTACGGCATTGCCAAGGCCGTTCGTGATTCCCTTTTCCAATGTGTTGAGAATAAAAACCATTGCAGATACCTTCACCTGCGAAGGCGTTCCCGTAACGCTTACAACTGCCTCGGGTGGAAATCTTTATTCATGGGAGCCTTCAACGGGACTGAACAACGATGCCCTGCAAAGTCCTCTTGCTGCACCTTCATCAACCACCAGGTACATTGTTACAGGCTCAAAAGGCATTTGCAAAGGCACGGATACTGTGATCATCCATGTAAACAAGGCACCGATCGCAAAAGCAGGCAACGATATCACGATTTGTTACAATAGCAGCGCCACATTGCATGGAGCAGGCGCTGACACTGTATACTGGCAACCGGCAGCACTGTTAAGCAATGATACGGTTGTAAACCCTGTTACGAACAACTTACTTACGAGCACTGATTTTTATTTGATGGTGAAAGACACAAAAGGTTGCTTTTCATTGAGCGCAGATACCGTAACCGTGTTGGTGAGAGCGCCGGCAAAGGTTGATATTGGAGGCGATACCATTATTGCAATTGATCAACCGTTGCAACTGTGGGCAAAAGATGTAAACAACAGCGGTTTCAGCAGTTTTTCCTGGTCGCCTGCTGATGGTCTTTCAAATCCCTTTATTCAAAACCCGTTGGCGATCCTTCACAAAGACAGTGTGACCTACACCGTTAATACCAGCACTCCGGAAGGATGCCCCTCCAGTGATACGATGACGGTGAAAATATTTGCAGGTCCTGCCCTGTACGTGCCTTCTGCATTCACGCCCAACGGCGATGGCAATAACGACCGGCTGCATATCATCGCCGCAGGAGTAAAACAACTAAAGTATTTTAATATTTACAACCGATGGGGACAACTGGTTTTTTCAACCGTTGATACCCGCATTTCCTGGGATGGAAAGTACAAAGGAAAAAATGCCGGCGCAGGCACCTATGTATGGATCGCCGGGGGCATTGGCTACAAGGGAAATACCATTCAGCAAAAGGGAACTATTGTGCTGTTTTATTAGTATCCGGCAGGTTAAGCAGTAAAGAATCAGGCTTCTTTAAGTCAGCATCGATCGTTTTAAAATTCCGCAATATTTCGTCAGAATTGGCTTTTGCCACCGAAGCCTGCTTCTTCAGCAACAGGGTGAGCACCCAAAGCCCCGCCACAGCACAAAGAATGATGAAGTAAATATTTTTTTTCATGCAGTATTGAAAAAGGCTGTTTCAAAAAGCTCCATTCATTGTCATATTGAGCCTTGGCGACATATCACAATGAATGGAAAACAAATCTGTAAACATTTCGCTAAACTCAATGTGACAGGTTTGTTTTCTTTCGAAACAGCCTCTATGTTTTAAAAATAGCTGAGGTTTGTTTTTGGCGTTAGCGTAAGCAACGTATCATACATCAGTTGGATGGTATTCTCCACATCTTTTTTATGCAGCATTTCCACGGTGGTATGCATGTAGCGCAGCGGTATGGAAATAAGTACAGAAGGGCAACCGTCATTGGCGTATGCAAACGAATCAGTATCTGTGCCGGTGCTGCGGCTAACAGCATGTAACTGTACAGGTATCTTGCTTTTTTCTGCAACCGCCTGCACCAGGTCAAGCAGCTTGTTGTGTACGGCCGGGCCAAATGTAAGCGATGGACCTTTGCCACAGGATGTATCTCCCTGTATCACTTTGCTGATCATCGGCGTGCCGGTATCATGCGTTACATCGGTAATGATGGCAATATCGGGCTTGATCCTCCGGGCGATCATTTCTGCACCACGCAAACCGATCTCTTCCTGTACCGCATTTACAATGTAAAGGGCGAAAGGAAGTTTCTTTTTATTTTCCTGCAGCAGCCTGGCCACTTCAGCGATCATAAAACCACCGATTCGGTTGTCGAATGCACGGCCGATCAGGTAATCATACGCCAGTTCATCATACCCATTTTCGTAGGTAACTACGGCGCCTATGTGCACACCGAGGTCTTCCACTTCTTTTTTATTGGAAGCACCGCAATCCAGGAACAGGTTGTCAACCTTTGGCTGTGTTTCTTTTCCATCATTGGCAATACGGGTATGGATGGCAGGCCAGCCAAACACCGCTTTTACCGCTCCTTTCTTTCCGTGTATCAGTACCCTCATGGAAGGTGCTATCTGGTGATCCACTCCCCCATTGCGTTTCAGGTACAGCAGTCCTTCCGGGGAAATATAATTCACAAACCAACTGATCTCATCTGCATGCGCTTCGATCACCACTTTAAAAGATGCAGTTGGGTTGATCACGCCGACTGCTGTGCCATAGGGGTCGGTAAAAAAAGAATCGGTGTAAGGTTTAATATAATCCAGCCACAACTTCTGCCCGCTGCTTTCAAATCCAACAGGAGAAGGATTGTTGATATAGTTTTTTAAGAAAGCATAAGATGCGTCGGTGAGGATACTTTTGGAACTTTTTGCTTTTGCTTTAGGTTTTACTTTTGCCATAAAAAAATTGATTTTACAAATTAACTAAATACTTGCGACAGTTGTAAGCACTGTCATTAAAACCATGCTGCCATCCACCACAAAATAATAGAAGAAATAAGATTGTTTTTTTAGCGAATAGAAATAAATAACGAGGTTAACGAAAGCGGCCAGTTGCAATGCCATTACCTGCCTGCTGCTGATGCCATACTGCCCGAGTGAAAAATTCAACGCAAACAGGAGGATGAAAATAGAATAGATCAGCCACTTTAAACTGGCAGGAGAAAGATGGGTAGCAAGGCTGCTAAGCCCCCTGATCTTGTCAACATTCACATCCCTGTTGTCGAACAAAATGCAAAGCATCAGCATGAATAAAAAACGCTTTGCCATGATCAGCAATCCGGCTGTTGTGAATTGCAACCCATATTGCGCCAGCGGAAGATAAGCCGTTACAAACATCCAGGTAAAGGCCAGCAGTATTGTTTTCACAAGGCCCGCCCTTCTTGTAAAGGCCACTGCCTTAAACGGCAATAACGGAACCGAATAGATGAAGGTGAGCAGGAATGCGAAAGCTGCATTGACAGGATCAATATGTGCATCAAAAAAAAGCAAGATTGCACCGGTAACGCCTGCCAGCAACACCAGCACTGCGGAAAATCGGTTGTAAAATATTTGAAGGCTGATCTTTTGGTCACGGAATGCAGTCCCCAGCAGGTAATGGAAATTATAACTGCAGAGTGTTGCAAAAAAAACGAAGGATACCAGGTGAAAATTTAGCGGCAGCCTCATCAACTGCATGGTTTGAAACACGAGCGACGCTGCACAGATCGCAATCCAGAGTGCATGGGAAAGAACAAAATGTAATAACCGTTGCAGGTTGTTTATTATTTACGGATAATGATGACGTCAGAACTCACGGTATCGCTTTTGTGCTTGGCCTTATCCTGTATCACAAAACGGAAATAGCAGGTATCGTCGATATCCTGGCATTGACGTTGTATGGGTGGATAAGGGCCCGTAGTGCCGTAAGTATAGGAAATGATGATTTCTCCCTCGCTGTTTTTTACTACCGGGAATTCAGGTAATTGCCAATAGGCATTAAACCCACTTTGAGGGCAGAGGGCCGGACTTAAGCCTACTTTCTGGATCAGGATAGAATCCTGCAGATCACCTTCTGCATCAGTATAGCCCAACCTGAACACAATGCTGCCTTCCGGGAAAAGATCCTTTGTATTAACGGATTTATATTCAAGCTTGGGCGTAGTGCTGAATTTGCTTTTGCCGCAGCTCATAATTATCAAACTTATTATGCCAATTAAGATTGTGTTCCGCATCTTTGTATTTTATTGATCAAATGTACAGATAGAAATTGAAAACGCCTGTTAAAGATACTGAGCTGGAGGCTAAAATATTCACCGCCTGTCCCGAAAATTTCAATGCGCTGGCGCTGGAGGTTTTTCGTTTTCAATACAGTAACAATACGCTCTATCGGCTTTTTTGCGACACATTAAAAACAGATGTCAACAGTATCACCGATGTCCGTAAGATACCTTTCCTTCCCATCAGCTTTTTCAAAACACATACCGTTACAAGTACCGATTTTACGCCTGCTGCCATTTTTGAAAGCAGCGGCACCACCCAAACCATCAACAGCCGCCACCTTGTAAAAGACCTTGGTATCTATGAGCAAAGTTTCACCAAAACCTTTGAAGCTTTTTACGGCCCAGCAGCAGGGTATTGCATCATTGCGTTGTTACCATCTTATCTCGAAAGAAAAAACTCCTCACTGGTATTGATGGCGGACAAACTGATCGCCCAAAGCAGCCATCCAAAAAGTGGTTTTTACCTGAATGAGTTGGAGAAACTACAACGCACACTGGCCGGATTGGAACAACAACAACAGCCAACATTATTGATCGGGGTAACCTTTGCCTTGCTCGACCTGGCAGAAAAATTCCCACAGCCACTGCAATACTGCACGATCATGGAAACGGGTGGCATGAAGGGAAGACGGCAGGAAATGACCAGGGCGCAGGTGCATGCTATTTTAAAGCAGGGTTTTAACATGGATGCCATCCATTCTGAATATGGTATGACGGAACTGCTGAGCCAGGGCTATTCAGCAGGCAACGGCATTTTCAATACGCCACCCTGGATGAAAATTTGTATCAGGGAAGAAGATGATCCCTTTGCTGTTCACACTGCTGCTGATAAGGAAGTTTGTTCCGGCGCCATCAACGTGATCGATCTTGCCAATATTTATTCCTGCAGTTTTATTGCCACGGAGGATGCCGGTAAATTGTACAGCGATGAAAGTTTTGAAGTATTGGGCAGGCTTGACCATACTGATATCAGGGGATGCAGTTTGATGGTGGTTCGAGGGGGATGGTGAATGGTGAATCGTGAATGGTCAATAGTGAATAGGATATCAATGTCCCTTGCCGTAAGAAATCTCAATTGAGTTTTGGGCCTGAGAACCGAACACTCTTACCAGTAACTGGATTAGCTACATTTTTTGGTTCGGTCTTGCCAGTGGCAGGATTTAAAAAAATGCGAAGCTGATTTTTTTGAAAGAAGCAAAAACAGTGGCGTCCCAGTTACGCATTCCGATAGCTACCGGAACGGCTGTGGAGGCAAAATCTATATTCCTTAAAACTCAGTATTAAATTTTGGATGAAAAGTTATGCAACTAAAAAAGCTTAAGTAAAAGGCATTGAATTGCCAGTTAGTAATTGTGAAAAACGTATAATTAATAGCATCAACATTTATCCAGCGCCTGCAGGATATCTTCCAGGATATCATCTACATGCTCCAGTCCAACAGAGATGCGGATAAGACCAGGTGTGATGCTGGTAGCCAGCCTTTCCTGCTCTGTAAGTTTTGCATGCGTGGTGCTGGCTGGATGCGATGCAATGCTTCTGGTATCGCCCAAATTAGCAGTGAGCGACAGCATTTTTAAACTGTTCAAAAAAGTACGGCCGCTTTCAATTCCTCCTTTCAAATTAAAACAAACGATGCCGCCACCGTTCTTCATTTGTTTAAGAGCGATCTTGTGTTGCGGGTGAGAAAGCAGGTAGGGATATTTAAGCCATTCGATGGCTGCATGGCCTTCCAGTTTTTTTGCGATGGCAAGTGCATTGGATGCATGGCGCTCCATCCGCACATCCAGCGTTTCCAGGCTTTTACTCAGCACCCAGGCATTGAAGGGCGACATAGCCGGCCCCGTGCTCCTGCAAAATAAATAGATGTCGTTGATCAGTTCTTTTTTTCCAACGATCACACCACCCAATACTCTACCCTGGCCATCGATCCACTTGGTAGCCGAATGAATTACCAGGTCGGCACCCAATGCAACCGGTTGTTGACAAACAGGTGTGGCAAAACAATTATCAACATTCAGCAGTAGCCCATGTTTTTTTGCGATCGCATTAACAAATTCCAGGTCGATCAATGCAAGTCCGGGATTGGTGGGCGTTTCCAAAAATATCATTTTGGTGTTGGGCCTGATGGCAGCTTCCCACTCATCCATTTTATCAGCACTTACATAAGTGTAATCGATACCGTAATTGGGTAAATATTTTTTTATCACCGTTTGGGTGCTTCCGAAGATCGAATCGCATACCAAAAGGTGATCGCCTTTTTTCAGCAATGCCATAAAAGAAGCAAATACAGCGCTCAT
>APMI01002939.1_pt1 | contig 28412 bp, 23 predicted proteins | sample 667938 | NCBI WGS metagenome assembly APMI01 (sample SAMN01084076, study PRJNA167559) | wastewater metagenome | biome: Wastewater | place: Denmark: Ejby Moelle, Odense | collected 2011-11-28
TACATTTCCTATTCACTGCATGCCGACAAGCCGGTCGTGTGCGATCGACAGCGCGTCGATGCGTAAGGCGCTTCTCGCCCTTATTGTCGTAATCTGCGTAATCGGCGCGGGAATGCTATTCTCGCGCCAGGCACCGCGAGCCGAAACGCATTCCACCCTGCGGGCCAGGTTGAATGCCGATCTCGTGTCGTCGGATCCGGGCATGAAACGCGACGCCAATACCGATGCTGTTCTTCTTCATGTTGTCGAGGGTCTCGTCGCGGCTAGAGAAGACGGAACGGTCCTCGATCGCTATCTGTCCCCGGAGCAGCACTGGCGCTGCAAGAGCGATCTTAGCGCCAAGGGTATCGGTCAGGTCTTGGCGGTTAATACGCCATCGCGTGATGTCGTCGAGGTCGTGCTGGATCGTCCCGCGCCGCTCTTCCTGACGATGCTCTCGCGATCCGATTGCGGCAGCACCGGAATTGCCCATCGCGATTCCGTGGGGCCGGATGGCGCCTGGCGCTATCCGATCGGTACAGGGCCGTTCCGCTGGGGCGAATGGCGCCGCAGCGAGTACATCGATCTGCTGAAATTCGACGATTACAAGGCTCTGCCGGGCGGAACCGATGGCAACGGCGGTGGCAAGCACGCGCTGGTCGACCGTATCCGTTTCTCGGTCATTCCGGATGGCTCGGCAGCGAGCGCGGCGCTCCTGCGCAACAGTCTCGATATCCTTGATGCGCTGGCGCCGAACGAGCTCGGCAATATCAAGGGCAATCCGGGAATAAAGCTCGAGTCCGCCCTCTCGTCGGACATGTTCGTTATCCTGCTGCAGTCGGGGACGCCCGTGCTTCGGGATGTCCGCCTTCGCCGTGCGCTGGCACTCAGCCTCGACGTCGCTGCACTGACCCGCGTCGCCACGCACGAGACGGCAATGGCTGACAGTTCGCCGATCCCCGCCGTAAGCCCGTATTACGGCACCGTTCAGCGTCCGCTGATCCAGCGAGACCTTCTGCTTGCGCGGACGCTGGTGAAGGAATCCGGGTACAAGGGCGAACCGATCCAGCTGATGACCAGCCACTCGCCGCCGGAAATGTACGATGTCGCGATCGTCGTCCAGGCGATGGCGCGCGAAGCCGGGATCAATATCGAGATCGTCTCGCTCGACTGGGCAACGCAATTGTCGCGCTATTCGAGCGGAAATTACGAAGCGACGATCTTCGGCTTTTCATCGCGCCTCGACCCTTCGCTGATGTTCGGCGTGCTGATCGGCGACCGCAAGGCGGATCCGCGAAAGGTCTGGAATACGCCGGAGGCAATTGCGCTGTTCAACCAGTCGGTGGCCGCCGGCGATACGAAGGCCCGCCAGGCGGTGTTCGATCGGATGGAAGCGGCATTCCGGCGGGATGTGCCGGCGATTATCCTCTATAATTCGCGTCGCGTTACCAGCATGCGATCGACGGTCACAGGTTATCGCAGCTGGCCCGGGCAAACGCAGCGCCTGTGGAACGTCGGCCTGGGGAATGCGCAATGATCTCGTACATCCTGCGCCGCCTGCTCCTCGCGATCCCGACGCTTCTCGTGGTGGCGCTTATCGTATTCTTCCTTGTCCGCCTCATCCCCGGCGATCCGGCACAGGTTATGCTGGGCGAGGGCGCCGATCCTGCGGCGGTCGCAGCACTCCACAAGCAACTGGGTCTCGACCAGCCGGTCCCCGTCCAGTTCGTGGCATGGCTGGGGCACGTCTCCTCCGGCGATCTCGGCGCGTCGATCATAACCGGAGAGCCTGTCACGCGTCTGATCCTTTCGCGCGCGGAAACGACGGCGGTCGTCGTCGTGATTTCCGTTGGCCTGGCAACGGTGATCGCGATCTTGGCGGGCATGTATGCCGCCTGGCGCCGGGGAAGTGGCGGCGACCTTGCGGTCATGGGCGCGGCCAGCTTCATTCTTGCGGTGCCGAGTTTCTGGCTCGGGCTGTTGCTACTGCTCATATTCGGTGTCTGGCTGCACTGGCTGCCTGTTGTGGGCTATGTCCCGTTCCGCGAGGATGCCTGGGCGGCGCTGCTGTTCCTGATCCTGCCGATCGTGACGCTGACGATTTCGGAAAGCGGCGTGCTCATACGGATGATGCGGTCCAGTGCGATCGACGTGTTGCGGCTCGACTATGTCACCCATGCGCGCGCCAAGGGCTTGGCCGAGCGTACGGTGCTTGCCCGCCATGTCTTCCCCAATGCGTTCGCGCCGACGCTGACGCTCGTGGGCCTGACGCTTGGCCGGTTGTTCGGCGGCATCGCGGTTATCGAAACGGTGTTCACGCTGCCCGGACTCGGTCGCCTGATGGTCACCGGCGTCCTTAGTCGCGACTATCCAGTGGTGCAGGGGTGCCTGTTGTTCACGGCGGTAATCTACGTCGTGGTCAATCTGATCGTCGACCTGCTCTATCCGCTGTTCGACCCGCGGGTGACGGTCGAATGAGACAGAATATGCACCGCTTTTTGGGTTTCGGGCTCGTGGGTTTGCTACTGGCGGTCGTACTGATCGGCTTCGTCTGGCTGCCCTACGACCCGCTCGCCATCGATCTCGACAATACGTTGGCGCACCCGTCGTTCGCGCATTGGCTCGGCACGGATGAGTTCGGCCGCGACGTGGCGTCGCGCGCCATGCTCGGCGCGCGGACCAGCGTGTTGATCGCGATACAGACTGTCGGCATTTCGATCATCGCCGGGACGGCGTTCGGCCTCGTCGCCGGATTCTTGCGCGGATGGACTGACCGCATCCTGATGACGTTCAGCGATGCCCTGCTCGCGTTCCCCGGCATCCTGCTCGCGCTGGCGTTGATCTCGGTCCTGGGGTCGAGCCGCCACAGCATCGTGATCGCGCTCGCCATCGCCTATCTGCCCGCGACCATCCGTGTCGTGCGCGCTTCGGTCCTTTCGATCCGTGAACGCGAATATGTCGAGGCATCGCGCGTGGCGGGGGACAGCACGCTGTACACCATGTGGCGCATGGTCCTGCCCAACGCATTGCCGCCCATCTTGGTGCTGGCGACCAGCCTGTTCGGTTGGGTGGTCCTGTCGGAAAGCGCGCTCAGCTTCCTGGGCGTCGGCGTGCCACCGCCGGCCCCGACTTGGGGCAACATGCTGTCAGCGGCGCGCCCCTATATGTACGCGGCAAGCTGGCTCAGCATAGCGCCGGGACTATGCATCGTCGTGACGCTGCTCGGCATCAACATGCTGGGTGATGCCCTTCGCGACCGTTTCGACCCGAGGGAACGCGCATGACGCCGCCGCTGCTTACGATCGACAAGCTGCGGATCGAGGTCGACGTGCCTGACGGCAAGGTCTTGCTCGAGGGGCTGGATGTAGAACTCGCCGCCGGAGAGCGCCTGGCAATCGTCGGAGAGTCCGGCAGCGGCAAGACGCTGGCGACCCGCGCGATCCCGGGGCTGCTGGCGCCTGGCGTTCGCCGCACTTCGGGATCCATCATCTTCGAAGGGCGCGACCTGACCGCCTTGTCAGAGGACGAACTTCGCAAGGTACGCGGGGCAGGGATCGGCCTGGTTTTCCAGGAGCCGATGACCTCGCTCAATCCCGCCATGCCGATCGGCATGCAATTGGCCGAGGGTTTGAAACTGCACCGCGGCCTGGACGATGCGGAAGTCAAACGCCGCAGCATCGACATGCTGGAGCGCGTCCAGATCAAGGACGCGGAGCGCTGTCTCGCACGCTACCCGCACGAGTTCTCGGGCGGCATGCGCCAGCGGATCATGCTGGCGTCGGTCCTGTTGCTTCAGCCCAAGCTGCTGATCGCGGACGAACCGACAACGGCGCTCGATACTCTCAGCCAGCGCGAAGTGCTGCAATTGATGGTGGCGCTCACCCGCGAGATGGGCACCGCACTGTTGCTGATCACCCACGACCTGGGGCTGGTCGCGCAATATACCGATCGTGTCATCGTGCTCGAGAAAGGCGTGCTGGTCGAAGCCGGGCAGACGTCGGAAGTGCTCGCGCATCCCAAGCATCCGTACACCGCGAAACTCGTCGGATCGCTTCCGCGCCGGTCTCAGGGCCGCGAGGCAATTCCCGAAGAGGCACCGGTCCTGCTTTCGATCGAGCAGGCGGTCGTGGATTATCCGGGCAAGGTCGGACTGTTCCGCGCCGGCGCACCCAAGCGCGTGATCGATGGCGTCGACCTGCGTGTGCAGGAAGGCGAGATCGTGGCGCTCGTCGGCGCCAGCGGGTCAGGCAAGACGACGCTCGGCCGCGCCGCAATGGGCCTGAAATCGTTGGCGGGCGGGGCGATCAGGTTCGACGGTCGGGATATCGCCCGGCTGGGGCGGTCCGAAACGCACCGGTTCCGGCGGGATGCCCAGCTGGTGTTTCAGGACCCGTTCTCATCGCTGCCGCCACACTTGCGGATCGGCGAGATCGTAGGTGCAGCGCTGCGCCACATCCCCGACATGACGACGGCGGAAAAGCGCGACCGTATTTCCGCGACTCTGGAAGAAGTCGGGCTTGCCGGTTTCGAAAACCGGCGCCCCCACCAGATGTCGGGTGGACAGCGCCAACGGGTGGCGATCGCACGCGCCATAGCGTCTCGGCCGAGATTGATCGTGGCTGACGAGCCTGTTTCCGCACTCGACCTCACCATCCAGCTTCAGGTTCTTACCCTGTTGCAGAAACTGCAACGCGATCGCGGGTTCGCCTGCCTGTTCATCACCCATGACCTTGCCGTCGTCGAACAGATCGCCGACCGGGTCATCGTCATGGAATCCGGACGGATCGTCGAACAGGGCACAACCGAGGCCGTTTTTGCTGCACCGGCGCACGAATACACCCGCCGCCTGATCGACGCATCACCGGCGCTCAACCTGATCGACGAACTCGATCACGCGTAAGATTTGTGTGTATTTTTGTATTTACAAAGTACAATTAAACACTATCGTCTCTGAAAATACACGAATCTGACACGGAGAGGTCGGGGATTGACGGCGCGATGCGCTGCAGAAGGGGAGTAGTAGAATGAAGACTTCACGCTTGTTGCTGTTGGGGACATCGGTCCTCTCTCTGGCCGCCATGCCGACGTTCGCAGCAGCTCAATCGACCGCTCCCGCAGCCCGGGAAGCCGATGGACGCGATGCCGACGATATCGTCGTCACCGGTGAAAAGAACAACCAGTTCGGTACCGACGTCGTCCAGTCGGGCAGCTTCCGCAATGCGAAGATCCTCGACGTGCCCATGACGGTCGCCGTTGTTCCGGACGCCATGCTGAAATCACAGCAAGCGGTCGACCTCATCGACGCCGTTCGGAACACGCCTGGCGTTTCCACCAGCGGCGTCGGGCCGGCTACGTACAATAACCTGAGCATCCGCGGCATTTCAGTCGATACGCGCTCAAGCTACAAGATGAACGGCGCGCTCAACATCCTGTCGTCGACGGCATTTCCGCTCGAAGACAAGGATCGTGTCGAAATCCTGAAGGGTGCTTCGGCGATCTATTACGGCTTCTCGCCGCCGTCGGGCATCGTCAATTTCGTCATGAAGCGTCCGACGAAAGAACTCTTCCTTACCGCACGTGCATTCGGCGACAGCAACGGCGGTTACGGCAGCCACGTCGACATCGGCGATACCATGGGGATTTTCGGATACCGGCTGAACGGCGTTGCCGCGCACATCGATACGGGCATCGATTTCGCAAACGGTAACCGTTACGTGGCGTCTGGCGCGTTCGACCTGAAACCGACGGACAATCTGACGCTCACCGCGGACGTCGAATGGTTCAGGCGCAGCTCGGTCGATCCCGCCACGTTCATCATTCCGAACGGCGCGACGGCCTTGCCGAATCTCGCCTATCTCGATCCCCGCAGGAATATTGGCGGACTATCCTGGACCAGTAACACGACCGAAGAAATCAATACGATGGTCAAGGGCGTGTACAAGCTTGGCAAGGACTGGGACATCACCGCTTCCTGGGGCCGTTCGCATCTGACGCGCCTGCGCTATAACCCGGGCTTCGTGCCGGGCCGCGGTGCCACAGCCGCCGCCACGCCTTCGACTGCGTCGTATCTGGCATCGCTGGATCCGAACAGCGCGACCTTCGGCCAGGGCGTCATCCGTTTCGGAACGAAGGTGCAAAACGCCGTTTACAACAACATCAGCTATGCGGCCGAAATCCATGGCAAGATCACGACCGGACCGATCAGCAACAGCATCCTGATCGGCGCGTCGCGTTCGCAGCGTAGCCTGGGCGGATCGGCCGCAACGCCGCGCACGACAATTTTCTCGAACTATCTCAATCCGGTTATCGTACCGAACCCTGTCGCAGCGATCGACACGCCACCGACGCCGTCGACGATCGACGATATGGGGCTCTACGTGTTCGACGATATGAGCTTCAAGGATATCGTTCACTTGATCGGGGGCGTCCGTTTCACCGACTATAGCAACGACGGTTCCACCAATACGGTCACCAAGACACCGTATAGCGCGCGGCCAACGGCCCTGTCGGGCGGGATTATCGTGAAGCCGGTGGAATGGGTGAGCGCGTATGCAACCTATATCGAAGGCCTGGAAGAAAACTCGATTGCCGGCAACAACGTCGACAATGTGAACGAGGTCTTCCCGCCGATCGCCAGTAAGCTTTACGAAGTCGGGTTGAAGATCCAGCCGCGCAAGAACCTGCTGGTTCAGCTCTCGTACTTCGACATCAAGCGTGCCGGTGCCTATAACGAGCGCACGCCCGTCGGAGCGACGCAGGCGCATGGCTATGGCGATGCATTGCAGACCTATCGCGGGTTCGAAGGCAGTGTAAGCGGCTATGTGACCGAAGACCTGGCTGTCAACGCAACGCTGATGATCCTGAAGGCGCAGACCTCGAACCCCACCAGCGTACTCATCACCCGCCCGGGCGGCACGCCCGACGTCAGTGGATCGCTGTCGGGCGAATACACGCTGTCATGGCTGACGCCGGGTCTCAAGGTTTCGGGTGGCATGTTCTTCACCGGCAACCAGGCGGCAGACGACACCAACAATGCCTATGCGCCCGACTATACGACCTTCGATATCGGTGCGTCGTATGAGTTCGCACTCGGCGATCATAAGGTAACGGCTCGCGTTAATGGGCAGAACATTACCGGCAAGCGCTACTGGGCGGCAGTCGGCGCCGGAGCGCTCGGAGAATCGCTGCCGACCGTCGTCAAATTCTCTCTGGCATTCAGCTATTGAGCGGCGACGGCAAATAGACTGACGATGACCGGGAGCGCCCCGCGCTTCCGGTCATTTTTGTAGGGCGAGGGCAATGAAACCTGGGCAAGTGATGCGGGTTTCCTTCATTGCGGCGGCTGCGGTCGGCGTTTCCTTGGCGACGTCACCCGCGGTCGCGGAGCGCTACGCCATCCGAGATGTGAGCGTGATCGACGGGACGGGACGACCTGCGGTGCCGCATCGCACGGTCCTGATCGACGGAGCGCGGATTGCCGCCATCGGAAACGCAAAACTCCCGGTGGGCCGCGCAAAGATCATCGATGGCCGCGGAAAATTTCTCACGCCCGGGCTGATCGATACGCACATCCACCTGCGCGAAGCCGGGCCGGACGGCATCAAGCACAGCATGGACCTGCCGACGGCAAGGGCAACGCTTGCCGGATTCCTTGCTTATGGATTCACGACGGTTGCCGACCTGGGTAATTTGCCCGGCGCCGTGCAGAAGGCACGAGACATCGATCCCGCGCAATCCCCCCGCCTGTTGATCGCCGGCCGCCTGTTCACGGCTCCGGGAGGACGGAACAAGGATATCGGCATCGGTGTCGGCGCTCTGGATACGAGGACCCTGGCGAAGCATCGGCGCGAAGACAAACCGGATCTGATCAAGATCGTCGAGGATGAGGGCGGCTTCGGCGGTCAATCATCCGTGCCCGCATTGTCGCCGGCGTTGATGCGCGGGATCGTAAAGGATGCACACCGCCATGGCCTTGTGGTGGTCGCACATATCGCGCGCGAAGCCGATGCTCGCAAGGCAATCGATGCGGGCGTCGACGGTCTCGCGCATCCAGAGTGGGCCGAGCGGGAAAGCGACGCATTCGTGCGCCTTATGGTTGCCCGCCGTATTCCGTTCGCCACCACTCTCGCGATTGCCGATCGCGCGCGCTTGCCACGCCCCGAAACATTGTCCGGCTTCGCAGCATGGCGTGCAGCAATCTATCCGGTCGAAGCGGAAAATGTCGCGCGGATCGTACGGGCAGGGGGCGTGGCGGCGCTGGGCACCGACATGGTCTCGGGCGCCGCGTCGTACCACGAGATGGAATTGCTGACGGCAGCGGGACTGCCGCCTCTGAAGGTCATCAGCATCGCCACTGCAAATGCTGCGGCATTTCTTGGCCGGTCGCGCGACTTCGGCACGATAACGCCGGGAAAGCGCGCCGACATTCTTCTGCTCGACCGGGATCCGGCCGCCGATATCGGCGCGTTCAAGAGCATTCACATGATCATTCGTGACGGGAACGTCGTCGACCGCCAGCGATTGCAGGCCTTGAGCGATGGCCCCTGAAACAGTTTCGATTATTTTGCCTTCGACAGAGCGAACGTATAGTCGATTCCCTGGAAATTCTGGAAAAGAGATGACCCCAATGGCCTCAGCAGCGATCGATGAGCAGGAAACCACATCGCCACGTGCGAGCAGGCTTCAGGCCGATCTCGCCGGGCGCATCCTCCGGATGCTGAAAGAACAGGGCGCGGGGCCGGGGCATCATCTGGTCGAACTCGATCTCTGCCGGCACTTCGACGTGTCGCGCACACCTGTACGCGGCGCGCTGAAGTTGCTGGCGGAACAGGGCGCCGTCGAGGCGCGCGCAAATCGGGGGTACGTCCTGCGCGGGCCGGTGACACAGGCCCCTGATATCGATGTTCCCAGCGCAGAGGACGAAGAGGATCAGCGCCTGTTCGTTGCCATTGCCGAGGCTCGCAACCAGAAGCGTATGCCCGACCAATGCAGCCAGCTGGAAATCGCGCGCCTGTTCGGCGCGAAATTGCCGAGCGTCGTGCGCGTCTTGCGCAAACTGGCGGAACTCGGGCTGGTGGAGCGCAAGCCCGGCAACGGCTGGTCGTTTTCGATGCCGATCAATTCGGGAAGCGCACGTGCCGAAAGCTATGCTTTCCGCATGATCATTGAACCAGCGGGAATGCTGGAAGAGACTTTCGAGTTGAACCGCGAGTGGCTCGACCGCAGCCGTTCGCGTCACCTGGCGTTCCGCAAACGCCGCTGGCGCGAAACGCTGGCGGTTGAGTTTTTCGAAATCAATTCAGACTTTCATGAGCAACTCGCGCGTTGCTCAGGCAACCGCTATTTCCTCGACGCGGTGCAGCGCCAGAACAAGTTGCGGTCATTCCTCAATATCCAATGGGTCAACGGACCCGACCGTGTGGTTGAATCTATTGACGAACACCTGGAAATCCTGGATAAGCTCGATAAAGGTGAAAACCGGCTCGCCCACGATCTTATGATCGAGCACCTCCGTACCGCCAAGGACGGCGAAGCGACAGTCTGATAACCAGACATCCTAAATTGTATTTTCAACGTCAATAATACAATTCGGAATCCTTCCGGAGGAGCGGTTACGTGTCGTTCGATAACCCGATAGTGTTGTTTGGTGGCGGCCGTATGGGGTCGGCAATGCTGCGAGGCTGGCTTGCCTGCGGTGGCGTGTCTCCGGCGTCAGTCACCGTGATCGATCCGATGGCCACCGATGAGTTATGCGCGTTCGCCGCGGAAGTCGGTTTTGGGCTTAACCAGGTCCCCACCGCAAAGACGGGCCAGATCCTAGTCTTGGCGGTGAAGCCGCAAAAGGTCGGTGAACTCGCCGATACGCTGAGAACGCTTGTACAGGGCGATACGCTGGTCCTGTCCATCATGGCGGGCAAGACATTGGCCGATCTGGCCCAGCTGTGCCCCGGGGCAGGCGCGATCGTACGCGCGATGCCCAACCTTCCGGCGGCCGTCGGAGCGGGCGCAACGGTGGGCGTCATCAGCAAAGGTGCGACTACCGAACAGCGCACGGCTACGGAGAAAATGCTGGGCAGCACCGGCGCATTCGAATGGCTTGAAGACGAGAGCATGATCGATGCGGCCACCGGGTTGTCGGGATCGGGCCCGGCCTATCTGTTTTACATGGCAGATTGCCTGACCGATGCGGGGGTCAAGGCGGGCTTGCCGCTTGCGATATCCGAGCGGCTGGCGCGCGCCACCATTGCGGGTGCAGGAGAAATGCTGCGCGTCGGCGAGAAATCGGCGACCGAGTTGAGGCGCGACGTTACGTCGCCGGCGGGAACGACCGAGGCAGGTCTCAAGGTGTTGATGAAGGACAATCTCCTGCAAGGCCTTGTAACCGCAACGGTGCGGGCCGCGGCCGATCGCGCGCGCGAACTGGCTGGCTGAGAGACCGTCCGTGCAAAGATCGATCACCGTTGTCGATGCGGACAGCACGCGCGCGGCGCTGCCGTTCGACCGGCTTATTCCGGCGTTGCGATCGGCTTTTGCGGCCGACGGTACAGTGCCGATGCGCCATCACCACCACATCGAGCATCCGGGCGGGAATAATGGCGTCCTGTTGCTGATGCCTGCATGGCGCGGCGGAAGCCTAGGCGTGAAGATCGCGACCATTTTTCCGGGCAACAATGCGCACGGATTGCCAAGCGTTTATAGCAGCTACCTGCTGAGCGACAGCGCAACTGGCGCGCCGATCGCGTTGCTCGATGGGAACGAGATCACGGCGCGGCGTACCGTTGCCGTGTCCGCTCTTGCTGCATCCTATCTCGCGCGGACGGACGCAGCATCTTTGCTCATCGTGGGTGCCGGGCGCCTGGGCCAATTGGCGGCCTCCGCGTTCGCCTCGGTGCGGCCCATCCGGCACGTCGCGATATGGAACCGCGATGTTGCGAAGGCGGAAACCCTGGCCGCGGAGCTGCGGGCCTCGGGTATCGATGCGGCGGCTGCTGTATCGCTGGAGCAGGCTGTGGGGCAGGCGGACATCATCACCTGTGCGACGCCTTCGACCGAGGCGTTGATATTCGCCGACTGGCTGCGTCCCGGCACGCATCTCGACCTGATCGGGAGTTTCACTCCGGCGATGCGCGAGGCGGATGACGCCTGCATCGCGCGCGGCCGGGTCTATGTCGACACGCATGACGCACTGGCCGAATCCGGCGACCTGATCGGGCCGATCGAACGGGGCTTATTTGCAGCGGCGGACATCCGAGGTTCCCTTGCGGACTTATGCCGCGGCACTGTCGGCGGCCGCGGGAATTCCACCGACCTGACCGTCTTCAAGTCGGTCGGAACCGCCTTGGCCGACTTGGCTGCGGCGACGCTCGTCCGCGAAATCCTATTTCCGGAAAACCAGACCCAGCAGGGGGCATGAACTCGTGACAAACCGTTCGATCCGCGTCGTGGACATGCATACCGCGGCAGAACCGGTCCGCATCGTCGAGGCGGGCTATCCCGAACTCCGGGGCGCGACGATCCTCGAAAAGCGCCGCGATGCGCTGGCGCGGTTCGACGACCTGCGTCGCATGTTGATGCTGGAACCTCGCGGTCACAGCGGCATGTACGGCGTCATCCCGACCGCCCCCAGCGATCCATCGGCCGACCTAGCTGTGCTGTTCACCCATCAGGAGGGATACAGCACCATGTGCGGTCATGCGACGGTCGCGCTCGGCCGGTGGGCCGTGGATACCGGGCAAGTCGCGCTGGTCCATGGGCGTGCGCGGTTCGGCCTCGAGGCGCCGTGCGGTGTCGTGCAGGTCGACGTCGATGCGACGGGTGAGGGCGCGCCGCTGGTCGCTTTCGAAAGCGTCGAATCCTTTGCCAGCCACCTGGACCAGACGGTCGACGTTTCCGGAATCGGATCGGTCACTTTCGATGTCGCTTTCGGCGGGGCTTTTTACGTTATTCTGCCTTCGTCACGGATCGGCTTGTCACTCATGGACACGCCGCTGGCCGATCTTGTGCAGGCGGGCGTGGCCATCACCGACGCAGTGCGGGCGGCGCTGACGATAACCCATCCGACCGAGCCCGATCTGGGTTTCCTGTACGGTACGATCCTCACCGACGACGTGCCGCTCGGCAACCATGGCGGGCGGCCGAGCCATAACCTGTGCATCTTTGCGGAGGGGCAGATCGACCGTTCGCCGACGGGCAGCGGCGTTACCGCGCGCATTGCGCTGGCGGCGGCACGGGGAGAGATGACGGTCGGGCAGGATTGCGAGATCCGTGGCGTATCCGGCGAAGGGTTTTGCGGCACGCTCGCCCGTTCGGAGCAACGCGGCGAAGGACTGGTGTCGCGGGTGCGCGTGGCGGGCCGTTCCTATTACGCGGCCCGCACCGAATTCATTGCTGAACCCGGCGACCGTTTCGGCGACGGGTTCGAACTTCCCGCCAGGTTCGCGGACCTCTGAAGCCGCGTCAGGCCGCTTTGCGCGTTGCTATCAGTGTCGGCCAGGCGCGGGCACCGGAATTGATGTTGACCGCCCGGTCCATCGTCAGGCGGCCGCCGTCGACCGACAGCGTGATCGTGTCGCGAAACGCCGATTCCGTATAGTTCAGGACCATTTCTAGCCGGTCGTCCGCCAGCCACCGCATGCCCGCGACAGTCGGCGTCGCTTCCATCCGGTAACCGTGGTGCAAAGTGGAGCCGGGAAGGTAGCTCGGCGCCTTTTTCCAGCTGTCGCGCCCGGCGACGACCGTGTGCTTCCCCTCGCCGTCGGTCAGCGAAAACCGCATCTCCCCGGGCGTGAAAGACAGGGATAGCGCCGTGAGGTCCAGGTCGTTGGCGTCGAACGTCCATTCGCCATCGAATGCCGCCTCGTCGCCCCTAGCGAGTGAGGTGAAGGCGGGCGGCAAGGCCCAGACCCTCAGCCTGCGAGCCAGGCGTTCGTCGGCATCGGCATCGACCTTTCCGCTAAATGCTGCGGGGAAATGCCGGTCGAGGTGCGGCAAGAGCACCTTGCTCTCTTCCATCGCGCAATTGATGACGAGCACCGCGTTGGAGGCGGGCACGACCATAATGACCTGCACGAACTGGCCGAGCGCCATGTAATATCCGTCGCGGACGACCCAGTGATAGCCGTAGTTCGGCACGCCCTCGACCGTGCCCGTAGCCTGCGCGACCCACCATTCCGACAGGATGCGCTGACCATCCCATATGCCCTTCTGCGCATGGAGAATGCCGATCTTGAGGGAGTCGGCGGTCGTCAGGCTCAAGCCATTGCCGCCAGGGTTCAGTCCATCCGGTCCCACGTCCCATGTGACGTCGGTGATGCCCAGCGGCTCGAAGAGACGCGGCTTCAGGAAGTCGAACATCGTTTCACCCGTGACCCGCGTCACGATCGCAGAAAGCATGTAGCTCGAGGCGCTGGAATAGACGTAAACCGTTCCCGGCTCATGCTCGAGCGGGATACGGAAGAATTCGTCGATCCAGCTTGTCGTAATGCCGCGCCAGATCGCCCCCGAAACTTCGCTGCCTTGGCCGGAACGCATCGTCAGCAAATCTTCGACGGTCATTCGTGCGATCGGGCTGTCCGGTGCGACCTCGACCTCCGGAAAGAAGCGGCAAACCTTGTCCGTCAGCGAAAGCTGGCCGTCGTCGATCAACATGCCGATTGCGCAGGCAGTAATGCTCTTTGTCACCGAATGCGTGATGCGGCGTTCGTCCGCGACATAGGGCCAGTGCCAGCCCTCCGCGACGATAGCGCCGTCACGCCAGATCATCAGTTCGTGCAATTCCAGTTTCGCCGCTTCGACATCGTCGATGAAACCCACGATGTGATTTGCATCGACGCCAACGGACGACGGCGTGTCGCGTCGTAGACCGTCGGGGGAAGCTGTTGCCGGATGCTGGATTGTTGTTGCCACGACGATCTCAAAACAAGGTAGAATTCTGCTGCCGGCGCGGTTTCGCCAGGCATGTCTATCTTCAACAGTTTTGTATTACTGTTGTCAATAGTTCAAAATGTGCTAACAATGTCGCACACGGACCCGGGGCTAACGGCCCGGTCCCTTCTAATTTTGATGTTGGGTGGCCTTGAAACCGACGTTCCTGAAATTGCATCGCTGGATCGGGCTGAGCGTAGGCCTGTTACTGATGATCCAAGCGCTCACCGGCGTCGCGCTCGTTTTCCGTGACGAGCTGGAACGGGTGGTCCAGCCCTCGCTTATTGTGCAGGTTGGTCCAGCAGCATTACCGGTGCAAACAGTGCTCGATGCCGTGCCCGCGGCCCACCCCAAAGCGAAGATAAATCGCGCTGATTTTCCAACGCAGACCGACCAGGCGGTCATCGTCAAATGGACACTGAAAGAACAGCGCTGGCTGACCGCCGTCGATCCGTACACGGGCAATATCGTTCGCGACGGACCGCAGAACAACTGGCCGCTGGAATGGGTTTTCAACCTGCACGATCAACTTCTGGCCGGACCGGCGGGTGAAACGCTTATCGGTATCGAAGGGGTCGTCCTGGTTTTCCTCATCGTATCCGGGCTGATCTATTGGTGGCCCGGCCGGAAACGCTTCAGGCAGGGGTTCCGCGTCAAGCTCGACGGTAGCGCCGATATTCGTTGGCGCACCTTGCACCGGGCCGTGGGCGCGGGAGTTTCCGTTCTGCTGCTTGTGTCAGCCCTGACCGGCATTCTGATGGTCTGGAAGGATCCGTTTCGCGATGTGCTCAGTACCTTCACCAAGGTCGAGCGAAAGCCGTCGCCCAAGGTGGCCGAACTGGCCGGAGTGCCGAAACTGCCCGTCGACCGCCTGATCGAAAATGCGCGCGAGTCCTACGACATGGCGCCGTTGCGCCAACTGCGTTTTTCGAGCGGCGGACGTGTCGTGGCGGTCTATCTCGACAGCGACAGCCGCACGATCCGGCCCGACGGTACGAGCCAGGTCTATTACAACGCATATGATGGTGCCGTGCTGGACCGTTATGTCGCGGGCGAAATGGCACCAGCGAGCGAGATGGTCGATTGGCTCTATCCGGTTCACATCGGCCTTTGGGGCGGACTGTTCACCAAGCTGCTCCTGATGCTGACTGGCCTTACCCTGGTCGGGATGGGTGCGAGCGGGCTGTGGCTTTGGTACTCCCGCACGTCGAAGCGTCGGCGGCGCAAGGCATGACCATTACGATCGGAGAGTTTTGATGAAGGCGGCAGGACAATGACGCGAATTCTCGTATTGCCGGGTGACGGTATCGGCCCTGAAATCACGACGGCGACGCTGGCCGTCTTGGAAGCGGCTACGGGCGGGAACGTGATGTTCGACGCGATGGATATCGGCGAAGCGAGTCTGGCCGCGTCGGGTTCGACACTTCCCGATGCGGTGCGTGCGGCGATCCCGGATGCGGACGGCGTGATCCTGGGGCCGGTGTCGCACTACACCTATCCAGCGGGACAGCCGAACCCGTCGGCCGCATTGCGTACGGGGTTCCAGCTCTATGCGAACATCCGTCCTTGCCGGTCGCGTCCCGATCTCAGCATTCTGCGCAAACCCATGGACCTGATCATCGTTCGTGAGAATACCGAAGGATTCTATTCCGACCGCAGCATGCACATGGGCCCGGGCGAATTCATGCCAGATGCCGACAGTGCCTTTTCGATCCGCAAGATCACCGCGGCCGCATCGCGGCGGGTGGCACGCGCGGCCTGCGAACTGGCGGCGTCGCGCAGCGGCAAGCTGACCGTGGTGCACAAAGCCAACGTCCTGAAATTGACCGACGGCCTGTTCCTGCGCGAGGTTCGCGCGGCGGCAGCCGAGTTCCCCTCGGTCACGCTCGACGAAGTCATCGTCGATGCGGCGGCGGCGTTGCTCGTGCGCGATCCGCAACGCTTCGACGTCATCGTCACGACCAACATGTTCGGTGACATCCTGTCCGATGAAGCGTCCGAACTGAGCGGCAGCCTGGGGCTGGGCGGTTCCATCAATGCCGGCGACGACATTTGCGTCGCACAGGCGCAGCATGGCTCCGCGCCGGACATCGCGGGGCAGGGGGTTGCGAACCCGACATCGCTGATCCTGTCAGGGGCGATGCTACTCGACTGGATGAGCAGGCGAAGCGGCAACGGTGAACTCGCGATTGCCGCCCGCCGGATCGAACGGGCTGTCGATACGGTTCTCGACGATCCGCAGAGCCGCACGCGCGACGTCGGGGGACCGTTGGGAACCGACGACTTCGCCGACGCGGTGATCTCGGCGCTATGATCGTTTCGGTCAATCCCGCGACGGGCGAACCGATCGGGCGGTTCGACCTTCATACCCCTGCGGAAATCGACACGGCCCTCGACAAGGCCGTGACGGCACAGCGGCAATGGCGGCAGACGTCGCATGAAACCCGTGCCGCGCTGCTGACCCGTTTCGCCGCGGTCCTTCGTCGCGAGCGCGACGCGCTGGCCGCCATCATCACTGCCGAGATGGGCAAGCCCATCGGCGAAGCAGTGGCCGAAGTGGAGAAGTGCGCGCTCAACTGCGATTTTTACGCGGGCGCCGCTGCCGCGATGCTGGCGGATGCGCCCGTGGCTGGTGTTCCGGGCGCGATGGTCGCCCATGAACCACTGGGCGTTGTCCTCGCGATCATGCCCTGGAATTATCCGCTGTGGCAGGTCGTGCGTTTCCTCGCGCCCGCCTTTGCCGCGGGGAACGGCGCGATCCTGAAGCACGCGGCGAACGTTCCAGAATGCGCGAACGCGCTCGAACGGTTGGTTGCGGAAGCGGGTGCGCCTGCGGGCCTGTTTGCGAACCTGCGGATCGAGCCCGCGGATGTCGCCAGGCTGATCGCCGACCCGCGCATTGCCGCCGTGACACTGACCGGATCGACCGAGGTCGGAATGATCGTCGCCAGTCAGGCGGGCGCGTCGCTCAAGAAACAGGTCCTGGAACTCGGCGGGTCGGATCCGTTCGTCGTGCTGGCCGATGCGGACATCGCTCTTGCTGCCGAAAAGGCGGTGACCGCGCGGTTCACCAATGGCGGACAGAGCTGCGTCAACGCCAAGCGATTTGTCGTCGTGGACGCGGTCGCCGACCAGTTCATCGATGCATTTGCTGCTGCAGCGCGACGGCTGGTCATGGGTGATCCGACAGCCAGCGCGACGACGCTCGGGCCGTTGGCACGAGAGAATTTGCGCGCGACGATCGATGGGCAGGTCCAGCGTTCCATTGCCGCCGGGGCACGGCTGGTCATGGGCGGCGCGCTTCCCCAAGGAGCCGGATTTTTCTACCCCGCAACCCTGCTCGATGGCGTGACGCCGGGAATGGCGGCGTTCGACGAAGAGACGTTCGGTCCAGCCGCCGCGATCATCCGCGCGCGCAATGAGGATGAAGCGATCGATCTGGCGAACCGTACGGCGTTCGGTTTGGGTGCGTCGATCTGGACGCGGGATAATGATCGCGGCCTGGCTCTCGCGCGGCGCGTCGATGCCGGCTGTGTGTTCGTGAACGCAATGGTCGCGTCCGATCCACGCGTTCCGTTTGGCGGGATCAAGATGTCGGGATACGGCCGCGAACTCGGCGATCTGGGGCTGAAGGAATTTACGAACGCCAAGACGATCCGTTGTCCGGCGCCCGCGGAGAAAGCAGCATGAGCCCGATCGTACTCCATCCCGACGACTTGCCCGTGAAGGATCGCGGCGGCGGTATCGTCACGACACCACTGGTGACGGCGGGACGTGGGTCGGCCGCGATGCTGACCGGTATCACGCGGATAGGACCGGGATGTGCCGTGCCGCTGCACACGCATAATTGCGAAGAATGCGTCATCGTGCTGTCGGGCACCGGTTTCGCGCACATCGACGGGCAGGATCATCCGGTGTCGGCGCAAGATACCAGCTGGATCCCGGCGGAAATTCCGCATTGTTTCCGCAACACTTCGGACAGCGAGCCGCTGGTCATATTCTGGACCTATGCCTCGATCGACGCGACACGCACGATCGTTGCGACCGGTGTCACGACGCGTATCGACGAGGAACGCTAGGCGGAGCTGAGCAGCAGGCTCGTTTCGCTATTGAGCACGCCTTCGATCAGCCGGACTTCGCGCAGCACGCGGTCGAGTTCCGCCAGCGACTCCACGCGGATTTCCGCGACCAGATCCCAGCCGCCGTTGGTGGTGTGAAGGGTGTGGAGTTCGGGCAGGCCCTTCAGATTGCGAACGACCGCGCTTGTCGTACGGCCGGCGACCTCGATCATCATGATCGCGCGAATGGCCGACTGTTCGTGCGCCGCGCGGACCGTAAAGCCCAGGATAGCGCCGCTTTCGACCATGCGGGCAATACGTTTTTCCGCTGTCGCCCGCGAGATGCCGGCGCGGCTGGCGATCTGCGCCATCGGCGCGCGCCCGTCGACACGCAGCTCGGCGATCAATCGTCGGTCGGTCGAGTCGAGAGGCTGCATTGCAAATTGATCCATATAACTGGGCAATTCGTACCTACATTGTATCGTAATTCAGCAAAAGTCCAATTTTTTGCAGCGTTCTGTCACCGTATTTTCGTTCGACAGCGAAAGGACGGATCATGCGGTTGGTGGAAGTCGAACATGTCGTTGCGCTCGTTCGGGAACGCGGGGTTTCGACGGTGCTCCGCGAACTCGCGGACTATATCGAAAGCGATTATCGGCGCTGGAACGAATTCGACAAATCGCCGCGCTACGCCAGCCATTCGAAAGACGGCGTGGTCGAACTGATGCCGATTGCGGATCGAACGTCGTTCGGATTCAAATATGTGAACGGTCATCCGGCCAACCAGGCCGCCGGACTGCAAACCGTCACCGGCTTCGGCGTGCTCGCCGATGTCGCGACCGGCTATCCGTTCATGATCGCGGAAATGACGATCATGACCGCTTTGCGCACGGCTGCCATGTCGGCGCTCGCGGCCAAATATCTTGCGCGGCCGGACGCCCGGTCGATGGCCATCATCGGTCTGGGCGCGCAGGCGGAGTTTCAGGCGGAGGCGTTCCTGGCGTTGCTGGGTATCCGGGAATTGCGGGTGTTCGATGTCGATGAAGACGCGACGCACAAGTTCGTCGGCAATCTGGAAGGCCGCGGCTTCACGATTCATGTCGCCAACACGGCGGGGGAAGCCGTTGAGGGTGCCGACATCATCACGACTGTTACGGCAGACAAGCGGAAGTCGACGGTCCTGTCCGACAACATGGTGGGGGGCGGCGTCCATATCAACGCGGTCGGAGGGGATTGTCCGGGGAAGACCGAACTTCAGCCCGCAATTCTCGACCGCGCGTCGGTGTTCGTCGAATACCTGCCTCAGACGCGGATCGAGGGTGAAATTCAGCAGATGCCCGACAGCTTTCCGACAACCGAATTGTGGCAGGTGATCGCAGGCAATCTGCCGGGTCGCGAGCATCCCGGCGAAATCACGCTGTTCGATTCGGTCGGTTTCGCGATCGAAGACTTCTCGGCGCTGCGCTACCTAGCGGACGTGACCGGCGCACCCGAATTCCACAGCAATGCAGACCTGCTCGCAAAGCCAGTCGACCCGCGCAACCTTTTCGGCATGCTGGACGAAAAGGTTGCGGCCGAGGCAGCCTGACGTCGGCTAGATCGCCGCGATGACGCCGATCTCGATCGTGAATTGCGGTTCGGTCAACAATGCCTGGACGGTCGTTCGCGCGGGCTTGCCGTCATGATCGATCCACGCATCCCAGACGCTGTTCATTTCGTCGAAATTGGTCATGTCGGCGAGATACAGGTTCGCGGACAGGATGCGGCCCTTGTGCGAACCTGCTTCGGCCAGCAGTTCATCGATCCGTTGCAGAACTTCGGCTGTCTGGACGGCGACGCTGGCGCCGGGATTGTTCTGCGCAACCTGTCCGGCGGTATAAACCAAGCCGTTGTGAATCACCGCCTGATGCATCCGCGGCGTCGGGTGAAGGCGTTTAATGTCGGACATACATGCTCCTGAATGTAGATTGGATACATAATGAAAATATTTTCATCTACTGACTGAAGGGCTAATCTCTAATAAAATAACCAAAAAACAATGATATATAAGAGATGTGGCAGCGATATATGTGGCTCTACTTTTCTTGTCGTTAGCGGCGAATCAAAATGTACTATTGACACGAATAGAACGATATGGTCGCTTCCGCCATAGCCGATGCGTCATGGATGCGAGCGGCGCAAAAGGGAGGTTTGGTCGTGCTTTTGAAGATGGTGAAACTGGCGCCGATCGTCGTTGCGAGCGTGGCGAGCATGGCGGCCTCTGCGAAGGGTGACGACGCGCCGTTCGTGTCGAAGCGCGCGCCCGTGCCGGCGTTCGAGTGCAAGGCCTATGTCGCCTATGACCGGGACCAGGTCCTGCCGGGTTACCTGCTGCCGACCAAGTCGGGCGCCAAGACGTGTATCCCGTTCACTTCGTCGCGTTACCAGCCGCCCAAGGGTTACAAGGGCGACTATTACGTCGACGAATTCACCGATGCGAAGCTGCGGGCGAACTGGGAAGCGTGCAAGCGCGACAAGGAATGCCACGGCCGCGTCTTCGCGCAGGTCATGAAGCGCCATCCACCGAACGGCGAATTCAACCTGACCGACATGCACGGCCGCTTTCTTCTCGGCAAGATCGACGAAAAAGGGGGCGATACAGACCTGACCCAAGTACGGCGTCCGGGCTTCTTCGCGCGCGCGCCGTACAGCGAGCCGATCGCGTCGGTCGATCCCGACACTTATGTCGTCGAATTCACCGTCCCGGTCGAAGCCTATGAACGCATCCACCGCAAGATGACGGGCGATATCAAGATCCGCGGCTGGTACATTCGTGGCAAGGGCATCGACGACGGCAAGGGTGGGCGCAAGCGCGGCCTGATCATCCACAGCGGCGGCGGCGGCGACCGTGTCGTTGCGATCGACGATCCCAAGGACGTGGGTTACGTCACCGATGCCAACGGCATCACTGTTCCGAACGACACCTGGCCGAACGAAACGACCGGTGTGCAGGGTCAGCGCAAGTGGCGCGAGGCGTTCCGCCTCTGGCACGAAGCGGGCTTCGACGTGCTGGCGCTCGACCGGCGCGGCATCGGCATTTCGGGCGGCTATAGCGACACCAATACGCTGCAGCAGGGGAACGACCTGCTCAGCGTCGTGGAACAGTTGCGCACCGGAAAGGGGCTTCGCACCCTGACGCCCGATGGCAAAGTTATCCTCGGTACTGCCGCGGTGACGGCCGTCCGTGGCAATGCGCCGGGGCCGCTGCCGGTGATCCTGTCAGGATCGTCGCGTGGCACGATGGCGAGCGGCTTTGCGATGGCGGCCAATTTCGACAAGATCTGCAGCTACGACCTGCCGACGATCACGTGTCGCGCGCCCAAGCGCGACCTGACGATCAAGGGCGCGATGCTGCACGCCGAGTTCTCGAGCGGCGTCGGTTACCTGCCGCTGGAAACCGCGCCGAAGGACGACGGGCGCGGCCCCGGAAAGGACCGTGGCCTGTTCATCGGCGGCATCGAGGTGGAGCACAATGTCGTATTCTTCCCGAGCTCCGCGATCCTCGCCAGCATGAGCAAATGGCCGAGTGTGTTCCTGGCGCGGGGCCTGTGGTGCTATGCCGACGGTCTCGAGGGATCGATGGACGGGTACAGCCGCGTCAACGGGCCGAAGGAACTTGTCGTCGTTCGCGGTCCGCATGCCTTCACCACCTGGCCGGACGAGGAGCGTCAGCGCGTCGCCGATCGCCTGATCGCCTATGGCCGCGCGGTCCTGCTTGGACAGAGTACGATCCCCGGTGGCCGACCGTGGCGCGACATGAAGGAACTGGTCGCGACCACCAGCGATGTCTGGGAACCGTCGACCAAGCCCACCGTCGTCAACTGATCTATCCGAATTAGGGAGCTACCCATGTCATTCCGCAAGATCGTGGCGATGTTCATCGCCGTATCGGCCAGCCTGCTCGTGGCGATCGCCACGCCGGCGATCGCCCAGGAAGAACTGAACGACGGGCCGAAATCGCTCGTCATCCAATACAAGTCCTCGCTGACCAACCGGGCAGCCTTCCGGACGTATCTGTCGACCAATATGAAGGCCAAGTTGCAGGCGATGAAGGCGAAGGGAGACATCTCCGACTTCCGCATTTTCTACAGCTGGTATCGCCAACCCAATGTCTGGGACGGCATGGTCATCGTGCGCTTCCCGACCTTCGAGGGTGTGACGAAATGGAATGCGCTCGAACGGGCGACGCCGGGCGGGCTCGATGCTGCCGGGCAGGCCCTTGGGGATCCGGTCGTTACCTATAACGTCGACCTGTCCTGGTCGCGCAATCCGGACAACCTGCGCGAAGGCGAAGTCTATTACGTCATCCCGTACGAATATCGCGATGCGAACGAGTACCGCGATTACGTGAAGGGCTACATCCTGCCGCAGTTCGATGGCTGGATGAAGGACGGCGCGCTCACCGGCTACGAACTGTACCTCAACCGCTACTCGACCGGCCTGCCGTGGGACGCGCTGTTCATCCAGCACTATCGCGACATGGCGTCCTTCGGACAGCGTCAGAAGCTGACCGAGCACACCCGCGTCGGCCTGCGCCAGAACCCCGAATGGAAAGCGTGGAGCGACAAGAAGCAGGGCATCCGTACGGAGAGCGAAAACACGATCGCCGAACTGATTGCCCATTGATCCTGCAGCGGGCGCAGCCTGTTAAAAGGTCGGCGCCTCGCTGCGGAGCAGATCGGTGATGCTCGCATCGAAATGACGGTCCATCGCCGACTGCGCACCTTCGGGATCGCGGTCGGCGATTGCCTGAGCAAGGTCGCGGTGCAGGACGAGCATTTCCACGCGCTGCTCCGGCGTACGGCGCGTGTGCCAGGCTGACGGCACCGCATTGTGCATCAGCGGTTCGAACGACCGGATGATCTGCGTGAACAACGAGTTCTTGGCGGCACGGGCGATCGCCTGGTGGAGCGCGATATCGGCGCGGGTCAGGTAATCGAGGTCTCCATTATAGAGTGCCATGTCGGCCGCATGCGCCATGATTTCGCGTGCATCGCTGTCGCTGCGGTTCTGCGCGGCAAGCTCCGCCGTCCGCATTTCGAGCGACCGGCGTACGTCCCAGACTTCGGTCGTCGAAATCTGCGCCGTTGCCACCGCATGGTCGATCGAGGTCGCCATGACCGACCCGTCGATCGCGCCGACACGCGCCTTGCGGCCGTTGCCGACATCGAGAAGGCGCAGCGCCGCGAGCGCACCGAATGCCTCCCGCATGACTGCGCGGCTGACGCCCAGTTCGGATGCGAAGGCGCCCTCGCCGGGCAGGGTGTCCCCGACCTTCAGGTCCTTGTCGCGGATGTGATTGCGGACCGCGCGGATCGCGTGATCGACCAGCGAGCCGCCGTCGACGATCGACAGGCTCGTCATGCCGCTGCCCGCAGCTTGGTGGGTGCAAGGCCGTAACGCCGGGAAAAGGCGCGAGTGAAGCTGGCATTGTTCATATAGCCGCACGCATAGCCGACAGAGGACACCGGCAGGTCAGTCGACAGCAGCATCTGCCGCGCGCCGCCCAGCCGCCGTTCGGCAATGGCATCCGCGACCGAACAGTCGAACATCGACCGGAATCCGCGCGTCAGCTTTGCGCGGTTGAGTCCGCATTCGCGCGCGATCGAATGAAGCGTCAGCTTTTCCTGCCAATGTTCGTCGATCAGGCGGCGGGCGGCGACGATCTGGCTCGCCTCGGACGCAGACAATTCACGGGCACCGTCGACGGGCACCAGCGCATGATTGGTCAGTTTATCGAACGTCGTACACAACAGTTCGATACTCTTGCCCAGGCGCATCGTTTCGCAGGCCGGGCCGGGCAGGGCGCAATCGCGGATGGCGAGGGCCACCAGCCGGACATCGCTTGGCAAATGCCAGTCGCCGTCCGTGTCGGGCAAAAAGCCGAAGACGCGCTTGCAGGCTTCTTCCATGACGATCAGCACCACGTCCGATCCCGCCAGCGGGGCTGGATCGACGGGTGCCAGGTCGAACGAGACCGTTCCCGCAGACAGGTCGAAGCCGAGTGCGATGGAGTTCGCGGGCCAGCCCTCACTATCGACAGCCCCGTCGCCGACGAAGCAGACCATTTCATGCGATGTATCGATGCGCGTCTTCATGATTCTCTCCTGAAGACCTGCGTAACCTATCTGATAGCTATTGCAAGAGCTTTCAGATAGGTTCGGCCGTTGCTGAGACCGGTGCGTGCCGCACGGCGAACGCGAACGCGATGACCGACATGATGCTGACCGTCGTCCCTACCGCCGCCAGCGCGGTGCCGAGGTGTGTTTCGCCGCCCATAATGTCGCTGACGAAGGCGACGAGCACCGGCGCTAGGCCGAAGCCGACGATACCGGCAAACGCAATGAAAGCGCCGATGCACAGGCCGCGAAGCTCATTGGGAATAAGGACGGTCAGCGCGACCGATGCGATCAGGCCGGTCACGGTGCCGCACAGGGCGAGCGTGCCGAAGGCGACCGCGAACGACGTGACATCGGGCATCACCGGGAAAAGGGCGGCCGGAACACCCAGCGCTGCGGCGAACACGGCGCCGATCAACAGGCCACCGCGACGCCCGCTCTTTTGTCCGATGTCGGCAGCGATGCCGCCGAGGATCGCGCCCAGGATCCCGGTACCGAGCAGGACCGCGCCGACCCATCCCGCGAACTGGTCCGGCGTCAGGCCATAGACGCGGGACAGCACGGGCGCCGCCCAGATATTCGCCGAGGCGTCGGCCATGACGACGCTGGTCTGCCCGAGGAACAATGGGATCAGGAATGCCCGGCGTGCCCAGAGTTCGCCTGCGATAACGCGGGCGGGGGCATGGACGCTCGACAAGACCTCACGCCGCGCCGGTTCGCGCAGCAATGCGACGGGCAGCATCAGGACGAGGGCGAGGATGGTAAGCGCGACGTGGATCCCACGCCACGGCGCCATATCGCCGAACGGCGCAAAGCCCGGTTTCGAAAACATGCCGAAAAGCGCGCCGACTAGCGCAAAGGCAGCGGCGATCCCGCCGACCTTGCCCAAATTGACGATCAACATCGCACGGCCCCGCTGTTCGGGGCGGCAGACGTCGGCAGCGATCGAGAGTGCCGCGGTTAGTGCACCGGTCGTGCCGATGCCGGTCATCATGCGCGCGGCGAACAGGATCGGTGCGGAGGGTGCGAATGCCGTGAGCAGGCTGCCCAGCGTCCAGATGGCCGCGAGCACCAGCATCAGCCGGACCCGGTGAACGCGGTCGACCATGATGCCGATGGGAATGGAGAACAGCGCCATCGGCAGGGCGGCGGACAGGCCGGTGATAATGCTCAGCGCATAATCGCTCAGGCCCATTTCCGCCTTGGCCGATTCCTGCAGCGTGCCGAACGACCCCATGATCGTGAAACCGACCAGCATGGTCAGCGCGAGCGCCGCAAGGGGCAGCACCGACCATCTCGATACCGGGGGAGTTGCGGCAGTCGCCGGGATGGGAACCGAAGCCATGCGCTTAACTCCTAGAGCGTGAAAATCTTGCCCGGGTTGAACAGGTCGCGCGGGTCGAGCGCGCGTTTCAGCATGCGCATGATGTCGACGGCGTCGCCCAGTTCCTCGACCAGCCAGTCCTGCTTGCCGAGCCCGATACCGTGCTCGCCGGTGCAGGTGCCCTCCATGTCGAGCGCGCGGCGGACGAGCTTCGCATTGATCGCCTCGACTTCCGCCATCTCTTCCGGGGCATTCGGGTTGATCGAGAAGATCACGTGAAAATTGCCGTCGCCGACATGGCCGAGGATCGTCGCCGGGACGCTCGATTGATCCAGGTCCTTGCGCGTCTCGATGATGCACTCGGTAAGGCGGCTGATGGGGACGCAGACATCGCTGCTCCACCCGACGGCGCCGGTCCGTACGTTGACAGCGGCGTAATAGGCCTCGTGCCGCGCCTTCCACAGGCGCGCGCGTTCTTCCGGCAGGTTCGACCAGGCGAAGTCGCCGCCGCCATTCTCGGTGGCCAGCATCTTCACCGTCTCGACCTGCTCGGCAACTCCCCCCGGAGAGCCATGGAATTCGAAGAACAGTGTCGGCACTTCGGCCAGGCCCAGCTTCGACCAGGCATTGACCGCCTTGATCTGCATGTCGTCGAGGATTTCGATCCGCGCCATCGGGATGCCGAGCTGGATCGACTGGACGACGGTGTCGATCGCGCCCTGCAGCGTGGCAAAGCCGCATACGGCGGAACTGATCGCCTCTGGAATGGGGTGCAGGCGCAACGTGATTTCGGTGATGATGCCGAGCGTACCTTCGCTGCCGACATACAGGCGCGTCAGGTCGTAACCTGCGGCCGATTTGCGCGCCCGGCGGGCGGTCTCGATGACCTTGCCCTCCGGCGTCACGACCTTCAGCTTCAGCACCGCCTCGCGCATCGTGCCATAGCGCACGGCATTGGTGCCGCTCGCGCGGGTAGAGGCCATGCCGCCGATCGTGGCATTGGCGCCGGGGTCGATCGGGAAGAACAGGCCGGTATCGCGCAGATGCTCGTTCAACTGCTCGCGCCGGACGCCCGCCTGCACCGTGCAGTCGAAATCCTCTGCCCGCACGGCGACGATGGCATCCATCTCCGACAGATCGACGCTGACGCCGCCGCGTACGGGAATGGCATTCCCCTCGATCGAGGTGCCTGCGCCGAACGGCACGATCGGCACGTCCGCCGCGACGCACATCTTCACCAGGTCGACGACGTCCTGCGTCGACCGGGCGAAGACCACCGCGTCAGGCAGGACGGGGTCGAAATGCGCCTCGCTCGACCCGTGCTGAAGCCGGATGGCTTCGCCCAGGTGGAGGTCGGTTTTGAACCGCCCGCCGAGCGCTCCAAGGAACGCCGGGTCGAGAGGCTGACGTTTCGTGGAGAGACCGGCGGGCTTCATGGCGTTAGAACGCCACCCGGACGCGGGCGCCGACGCGGCGGCCATCGCCCATCAGGCCCAGGTCCGACGCGGGCAGGCCGGCAAGCTGCAGCGTCGTCTTTTCGATGTACGAGTCATAATAATTGACGTCGAACAGGTTGTTGACGAACGCCGACACTTCGACCGGGCCCTTCTTGTACGTGATAGACCCGTTGGTCAGCACATAGGAGGCGAGGATCGTGGGCGTCGTCTGGTTGAGCGTGGCCGCCAGACGGTCACCCTTGCCGGTCACACCCGCCGACAGGGTAAGCGTGTCGCTGCCGAGCGGGATGGCGTAATCGGCGTTGGCGAAGAACGACCAGTCGGGCTGGAACGTCAGCCGGTCGGACGACAGTGTCCGTCCGGTCGTCGCCGTATAGGCATTGGTGTTGGTCAGGCGCGCGTTCATGAGCGTCAGTCCGCCGGACAGGGTAAAGTTCGAAACCGGACGGATCGTCGCTTCCAGCTCCGCACCGTAGCTCCGGACGTCGCCGGTGTTCAGGTCGACGGTGACAAGGCCGCCGCCCACCGCCGGGGCGATCGAGTTCAGGCCGATGTAGTCCTTATAATCGCTGTAGAAGAGCGCGGCACCCAGCGAGAACACGCGATCCGGCGATGAGAACTTGCTGCCGATCTCATAGGTCCATGCGGAGTCGCCCTTGTACGTACGGATCGGTGCCGTCGGGGCGTTGAACCCGCCGCCGCGATAGCCGCGCGCGACCGATCCATAGACCATCACATTGTCGTTGAACTTGTACTTCAGCGACAGGCGCGGTTCGACCTGGTCCGACTTGATCTGTGCGACAGGTACCGGAGCAACGAGGGTTCCGGCGGGTACGACCGTCGTGACACTTCCCTGGGCGGTGCGGTCCTCGTGATCGTACCGCAAGCCGAGCGAGAGTTCGAACGCCGATGTCGGCTTCCAGAACACCGTTCCGAAGACAGCATAGGTGTCCGCGTCCGTCGCGTTGAGCGTCGTGCGCACCGCGCTCGCCGGGAAGATGCTGGTGACGTCGGTCAGGCCGGTCGTCTCGTTGCTGTAGAACAGGCCGACGAGCGACGACAGCGTGTCGCCGATCGTGGTGTCGAAGCGCAGTTCGCCCGTCTTCGTCCGCAAATTATCGGTACCCGAGGCGCGCGCGACATCGGCGGGACCGAAATCGACGTCGGCATTCTTCGTGGTCCCGTCGCGCGCGTCGTAAGATCCGACCAGGGTCACGTTCGTGCTGATGCCGCCGATCGGGAATTCGAGTTTCGCGTTGATGCCGCGATATTCATATTGCGCGCTGGCGATGGTGTTGAACTGGTTGGTGCGCTGGTAATCGGTCGGGCCGGTCACGCGGGCGTAGGGCGTGTTCACGCCGTCGACCAGGTCGTAATACCCGTTGATCGTCAGCGTGACGTCGGTCGCGGGCGTGATCCGCAGCGTGCCGTTGAACGTGTCCGATTTGAACTTGTTCGCCGATCCGCCGATCAGGGTGTTGGTGATGAAGCCGTCCTGCTGCCGGTGGCCGTA
>APMI01022965.1_pt1 | contig 28380 bp, 26 predicted proteins | sample 667938 | NCBI WGS metagenome assembly APMI01 (sample SAMN01084076, study PRJNA167559) | wastewater metagenome | biome: Wastewater | place: Denmark: Ejby Moelle, Odense | collected 2011-11-28
AAAATAAAAAGTAATGATGTTCCTTCAAAAGCTTACCGGCTCGAAACATTCCGGCAGCAGTACGATGCCGTTGCAAAAACAAATGAGTTTGATTTTTTAATGTGCTTCCCGGGTGTATTTGATGCCAATATTGAATTTTACAAAAAAGCAACGGCCTATTTCTTACAACATATCTCAACAGGAAAATATAAAAATCTTCTTGCAAGGCCAAGGCCATCGGGCAGGTTTTTCAGCCAGTCTTCTGTATTGTCTTTTATCAACGATAGCAGGGTCACCATTAATTCGGGCCGGGGCTATATGGCAGAAGTAATGTGTAAATGCAGGCTCGTGATACAATTCTCTGTGCCGGCAACCAACTTTATGGAATGCCTGTATGTTGATCACCCAACCATGGGTTTGCTTGACAATGACCAGCCTACCGCCATCGTAAAACCTTACTACGATTTCCTCTTGCAGCAGGGGGTATTACACAAAGATTTTGTATCGTTGGTGAAGCACCTCAATTCAATCGATTTGGATACATGGTGGAATGCCCTGCTAAAGGAACCGATGTACCAGCAGTTTAAAAATGAATTTTTAAGAAAGGTTTAAACAGCGCATTCCTTCAATGATCTATATAGTAAACTACGGGCTGGGCAATTTGAATTCGATCCGCAACATCGTTAAAAAGATTGGCGGCGAATCAAAGATCATTGATGAGCCAGGCGAATTAAGTGATGCAAAAAAATTGATACTGCCGGGTATTGGCGCATTTGATCACGGCATGAGATTTTTAAATGAAAGAGGCTGGATCGATGAACTCAATAAAACGGTGCTTGAAAAAAAGATCCCCGTGCTGGGCATTTGTCTTGGTATGCAGCTGATGTGCAGGGGAAGTGAAGAAGGGGTGTTGCCCGGACTTGGTTGGTTTGATGCAGATGTAAAACGTTTTCAATTGCCTGCAAATTCGCCGTTCAAAATTCCGCACATGGGCTGGAATGCCGTACAGGTGAAAAAAGACAATCCACTTATTGAAAAAAAAGAGGAGGAGCAGCGTTTTTATTTTGTGCATTCCTATCACGCTGTTTGCAACAATCCGCAGGATGAATTGCTCACCGCTGTACACGGTTATGAATTTACAGCTGCCATCCATCATGAGAACAGGTACGCTACCCAATTCCATCCCGAAAAAAGCCATCGCTTTGGCATGGACTTACTCAAACATTTCATAGCCATCTGATCACATGCTTAAACACAGGGTGATACCATGTTTATTATTGCGTAACGGCGGCCTTGTAAAAACAACGAGGTTTGCCGATCCAAAATATGTTGGAGATCCCATCAATGCCATCCGCATTTTTAATGATAAGGAAGTGGATGAATTGATGGTACTGGATATTACTGCCAGCAAAGAAAAGAAAGAACCGAATTATACACTGATAGAACAATTCGCCAGTGAATGTTTTATGCCACTCAGCTACGGTGGTGGTATTAAAACGATGGAGCAGGCGCAACGATTATTTAATTCAGGCATCGAAAAAATTTGTTTGCAAACTGCCGTGCTGAATGATCTGTCGCTTGTAAATAATTTATCTGCCAAATGGGGAAGCTCCAGTATTTTGGTTTCGATAGATGTAAAGAGAAACTGGCTTGGTCAGCCGAAATTATATGCTGCTGCTACCGGCAAATCGCCTGGTATAAAGTGGACTGATTTTATGCTGGAAGCAGTAAAAGCTGGTGCCGGTGAAATAATATTGAATGCAGTTGACAGGGATGGCACCATGAAGGGCATGGATGTAGAATTGATAAAAGAGGCCGCAAAGATTTTATCCGTTCCCCTGGTGGCTGTTGGTGGTGCCGGCAGCCTCGCAGATATCAAAGCTGCTGTAGATGCAGGTGCCAGCGCTGTGAGTGCCGGTGCATTCTTTGTGTTCCAGGGTCCGCACCGGGCTGTGCTGATCACTTATCCAAAATACAATGAACTTGTACAGCTATTAGGCTAACCATGGAACAGCAGGTACAGGTTTGTAAAAGATGTGTGGTAAACGCCGGCGTACCCGGCGCCCGTTTTGATGTGGATGGCTATTGCAATTATTGTTCGGATTTTATCCTGCAAACAACGCACATCATTCACAAAGAACCGTCACAGCAACAAAAAGATTTGGAGCAGTTGGTTGCCAAAGTAAAACGCAATGGCAAAGGAAAAAAATACGATTGTATTGTTGGAATATCCGGCGGCGTTGACAGTAGCTGGGTATTGGTGCAGGTAAAAAAGTTGGGGCTGCGTCCATTGGCTGTGCACATGGACAATGGCTGGAACAGCGAACTGGCACAGAACAATATCGAAAACCTGGTACGTGGGTTGGGTGTTGATCTTTACACGTATGTGATCGACTGGGAAGAATACCGGGCATTAATGCAGGCGTTTTTTGATGCCGATGTGATAGACGTAGAATTGTTGTACGACAATGCAATGCTGGGTGTGATTTACCGGCAGGCAGAAAAGCTGGGCCTGCGCTACATGCTTACCGGCGCCAACAAAGCAACAGAAGGTATTCATTTACCTGCCAGTTGGACCTGGAATAAGTTTGATAAAAAGAACATTATAGCATTGGGCAGGCAGTTTGGCAATGTTAGATTAAAAACATTTCCTGCATTTGGCGCTGTGCAATGGGCATGGGATTATTACATAAAGCTCATCCAGTTTTGCCCGTTCTTAGACTACCTGCCTTACAATAAATTTACAGCGCTGGAATCGTTGCAGAAAGATTTTAATTACAAACCTTATCCTTACAAACATTACGAGTCCATCTTTACCCGCTTTTACCAGGGTTATATCCTGCCGGAAAAATTCGGGGTAGATAAACGCATTATACATCTTTCCACACTGGTGGCAGCAGGGCAGCTAACAAGGGAAGCCGCATTGAAAGGATTGGAAGGAATTCCTTACCCATCTGCACAGGCGCTGGAGGAAGACATTGCCTACTTCCTTAAAAAAATGAATTGGACAAGGCAGCAACTAATTGATTATTTAAAGAGACCGGAAAGAAGACACGACGAATTTCCATCCGAAAAAAAACGGTACGAGTTTTTGGCAACCTTACCGTCACGCATACCCGCCGGTTTAAAAACATCGATCACCAATTTTATAAAGTCGATACGGTAGTGCCGTATGGACGTTCAGCTTTATTCCTTTAAAATAGTTATTTGAAACAGTTTGCACTTATCGGCGCAGCAGGTTATGTAGCTCCACGGCACATGAAAGCCATTAAAGAAACCGGTAATGAACTGGTAGCTGCATTTGATCCCAATGATTCTGTCGGCATCATGGATAATTATTTTCCGGATGCAAGCTTTTTTATTGAGTTCGAAAGATTTGACCGGCACATTGATAAACTGCGCCGCAGCCAGGGAAGCGCTGCAGTCGACTATGTTTCCATTTGCTCGCCCAATTACCTGCACGATTCTCACATTCGCTTTGCCCTGCGCAGCAATGCAGATGCCATCTGCGAAAAACCGCTGGTGTTAAATCACTGGAACATTGATGCTTTAAAAGCGATGGAAAATGATACCGGTAAAAAAGTGTACACGGTGTTACAACTGCGGCTGCATCCTGCCATCATCGCATTAAAAAAAGAAGTAGATGCATCGCCTGCCGGAACCAGGTTTGATGTGAACCTTACTTACATCACTTCAAGAGGCAAATGGTATTTTACTTCCTGGAAAGGGGATGAAAAAAAATCAGGCGGCGTGGCTACCAATATTGGGGTACACTTTTACGATATGCTGCACTTTGTATTTGGAAAGCTGTTGGATAATAAACTTCATTACCGGGATGCATCCAAAGCTGGTGGCTTTTTGGAATACGAAAAAGCCCGGGTGCAATGGTTTCTTTCTGTAGATGAAAAGGACATTCCTGCGGCAATGAGTATCCGCCAGCAACGCACCTGGCGCTCCTTAACCATCAACGGAAAGGAAATAGAATTCTCAGATACCTTTACAGATCTGCATACAAAAATTTATGAAGACATCCTGAATGGCGGCGGCTTTGGGCTTGAAGACAACCGGGTGTCTATCGAAACGGTGGGCCATATCCGTTCACTTCAGCCGATCGGGCTTACGGGCGACTATCATCCATTTTTGAAAAATCTTTCGAAATAACATCTCATAAAAAAACCACTGATGAACATTATCAAACAACTGGCAAAAAAAGTACTCAACTATTATCCTTCAATGGCAACAAAGAAGGAATACCAGCAACAAAAATTTACCAGGTTCAATGAGCGGCCTGTTGAGTTTGGATTTGTGTTTAATAAAATGTCGGAGTACTATCCAAAAAAAATACTGGATGTTGGTACCGGTACCACTGCATTGCCTCACCTGATGCAGAACTGCGGCGCCGAAGTAACCGCCATTGACAATATCAAAGATTACTGGCCCGGCGGAATGGTGAACAGGCATTTTCATATCATTGACCAGGATATCACCAATCATACCATTGCCGAAAAATTCAACATGGTTACCTGCATCAGTGTACTGGAACACATTGAGCGGTTTGATGATGCGGTAAAAAATATGATGAATCTTTTGCAGCCCGGTGGCATCCTCATCATTACCTGCCCTTATTCAGAGAATGGGTATATAAAAAATGTATATGATCTCCCCGGCTCTTCTTATGGCAAAGGCAATGCATTTATTACGCAGAGCTATTGCAGGGAAAACATCAATAAATGGCTTTCTTTCAGGCAGTCGGCTATCGTTGAGCAACAATTCTGGCAGTTTTGGGACGGCGAACACTGGACCGTAGGCAACCAGGTAATACCACCTGTGAAAGCAACAGCAACACAAAAACACCAGATCACCTGTCTTGCTATCCAGGTAAAATAATATGCATCCGCAGATGAATTATACAAAGCATGAAACCGCCATTGTAGACGAAGGCGCACAGGTTGGTAATGGTACCAGAATCTGGCATTGGGCGCATGTGTGCGGTGGGGCTGTTATTGGCGATAATTGCAGTCTTGGGCAGAATGTGTTTGTAGGCAACGCAGTAGTGATCGGGAGCAATGTAAAAATTCAAAACAATGTATCAGTATATGATAACGTAACACTGCAAAATGATGTGTTCTGTGGCCCAAGCATGGTATTTACCAATGTGTACAATCCGCGGAGTGCAGTGCAGCGAAAAAATGAATACAGGGATACGCTGGTAAAACAGGGCGCTACCCTTGGTGCCAACTGCACCATTGTATGTGGCGTTACCATTGGCGAATATGCTTTTGTTGGCGCAGGTGCCGTGATCAGCAAAGATGTGCCGGCTTTTGCCTTAATGGTGGGTGTGCCCGCTCAGCAAACTGGCTGGATGAGCCGTTTTGGAGAAAGAATAACATTGCCATTGAAAGGAGAAGGAACCTATACCTGTCCGCATACAGGCGACCGCTACATACTAACGGGCAGCAGTATGTCACTATCACAGTAGCAGCAACGCTGCCAATTTTAAAGAAGAAAAAATACAATTCGATTATGTGTGGAATATCGGGGATCGTAAACAAACAGGGAGCTGCTGCTTACAACAGCAGTGACCTCAGGAAAATGACGGAGGCCATCCGGCACAGGGGTCCGGATGATGTGGGATATCTTTTGTTTACTAAAAATGGACAACTGCTTACGGCCGGCGATGATGATACACCTGCAGAAGTGTACAGCAATACAGCTGTTTCGTACCGCCCACAATCTCCTGTAGCTAATCTCGCAGGAGAAGAATTCTCCATGGCGCTGGGGCACAGGCGGCTTTCCATTCTTGACCTGTCTGCTTATGGCCACCTGCCAATGAGTACAGCGGACGGACGTTACTGGATAACCTACAACGGCGAAATATATAATTTCCACGAGGTACGCAAAGAGCTTGAAGAAAAAGGCTATCATTTTATTTCGCAGGGTGATACAGAAGTGATCATTGCAGCGTATGCTGTATGGGGAAAAGATTGCCTGGAAAAATTCCGCGGCATGTGGGCATTTGCCATCTTCGACAGCGTGGAGCAGGAGATCTTTTTATCAAGAGATCGTTTTGGTATCAAACCACTTTATTACTGGGTGTCGCCTACAGGGGCTTTTTGTTTTGCCAGTGAGATCAAACAATTCACATTCTTACCGGGCTGGCGTGCAGTGCTCAACGGCCAGCGGGCATACGATCACCTGATGTATGCACTCACCGATCATACAAAAGAAACATTGTTCAAAGGCGTATATGTGATTCCTGCTGGTCACTATTTTAAAGCAAAGCTGGGAGATATCACTGCGGCTTCCGATGGAAGCATCTCAACACAACAATGGTACAGCCCCGGTTACAAAGGTTTCAACGGCACATTTGAAGAGGCTGCCGCCGGTTTCCGTACAAATTTTCAGCGTTCGGTGAAGGAACACCTCATTGCAGATGTACCTGTTGGTTCAGCACTTTCCGGCGGTCTCGATTCTTCTGCCGTGGTGTGTGAAATTGATGCATTGCTTCATAGCAGCGGCAACAATCACAAACAATCTGTTTTTTCTTACTGTGCAGATGATGACCGTTACAATGAAAAGAAATGGATGGATGAAGTGATCAACAATACAAATGTAGATCCTCATTTTGTATATGTAAAGGGCACTGATGTTTTTAAAACTGCCGAAGACATGGTGTGGTTCCTGGATGAACCTTACCAGTCGCAGGCCTTGCTGGCCAGTTATTTCGTGTTCAAATCTGCCAAAGACAATAACATCAAAGTATTGCTCAATGGCCAGGGTGCAGATGAATACTTAAGTGCTTATGGCGGTTTTCGCCAGTTTCGCTGGGTGCAGTTGCTTAAACAATTCCGCTTCAAACAACTCAACAAAGAAATAAAGACCGCAGGAGGCAGCAGCATCCCGGCAACTTATATACAACTCTGTTATTTTATTGTGCCGTCTTTTGTCCGCCGCTTTTTTGTAGGGCGCAAACCGGCTTACCGGCAATTGCGGGCGGTTATTTCGCTTGAAAAACTGAAGGCAACTGAAACACATCCGTATGATGATATTCCGTTTCAGCCTACGAGTATTTTTAATATCGCACACAAACAGGTTTTGCACGATCCGCTGCAAAAATACCTTCGCTACGAAGACAGGATGTCCATGTGCAATTCGCTTGAATCAAGGGTGCCGTTCCTGGATCATAAACTGGTAGAGTATACCACTAACCTGCCGGCAGATTATCTTGACAGTGCAGAGGAAACCAAACGAATTTTAAAGAACGGGCTCAAAAATATTTTACCAGAAAAGATCCGGCTGAGGAAAGACAAGATCGGTTACATCACTTCTGAAGAGTTGTGGGTTAAAAGCCAGTTTACGAATGAATTCAGGGAGATGATGAAACGTTCCATTGAAAGCTCCGCCGGCGTTATTAAACCGGAAGCGCTCCAGTATTATGATGGTATGGTAAACGGTACGATCCCTTTTGATTATTCTTACTGGTGGCTGATCGCATTTGGCATATGGATGAAACGGTTTAACGTGGAGCTGGAGTAAGATGCAGCATCCCAAAAAGATCATATCCATTGTTGGCGCCCGTCCACAGTTTATAAAAGCTGCCGTGGTATCAAGGGCGTTGCAGCAATCCGGCGAAGCAGCGCAGGAAAAGATCATTCATACCGGGCAGCATTTTGATGACAACATGAGTGCTGTTTTTTTTAAGGAGCTGGATATCCCGGAACCGCATTTTCATTTGGGCGTAGGCGGTGGTACACATGGACAAAACACGGGCCGTATGCTCGAAAGCATTGAAGAAGTGTTGTTGCAGGAGAAGCCTTCCATGGTATTGGTGTACGGCGATACCAACTCAACACTTGCCGGTGCACTCGCTGCCTCTAAGCTGCACATTCCATTGGCACATGTAGAAGCAGGGCTTCGATCTTTCAATAAAAAAATGCCGGAAGAGATCAACCGCATTCTCACCGATCATGCTGCCGATATTTTATTTACACCAACGGATACGGCTACCCACAATGCACTTGCCGAAGGGATCGCAACAGAAAAGATACAACAGGTAGGAGATGTGATGTATGATGCAGCGTTGTACTACGCCGGAAAAGCCACACATCACGAGGGCATACTGCAGCGGCTTTCACTAAGGTCCGGAACATTTATGCTCGTAACACTGCACCGGGCAGAAATGGTTGATCATCGCCACCGCCTGCAACAGGTGTTGAATGCTGTTGCACAGAGCGGCATGCCGGTAGTGTTGCCCATGCATCCACGCACAAAAAAAAGACTGCAGGAATTTGATACGGTTATCCCGAAGAATATCCTCATTATTGAACCCCTGGGCTATCTTGATATCACCGTGCTCGTGCAGCATGCAGCGGTAGTAGCCACTGATTCGGGCGGACTGCAAAAGGAAGCCTGCTTTCATAAAACGCCCTGCATCACGCTGAGGGATGAAACCGAGTGGGTTGAATTGTGTGAATGCGGCGCTAATATTTTAACCGGTGCAGATGAAGGGCGGATCGCAGCAGCCATTCAACAATCTTTAACAACAGGCGAAGCAGTTTTCAATAAACCGCTCTACGGCAATGGCGATGCAGGTGAATTGATCGCTGCCGCCATCCTGCGCTAAGAAGAATTATAAAAATGAACAAAAAGAAAATACTGATCGTAAGCAGGTCCTTTTATCCTGAGAACAGTCCACGTTCTTTCAGAACCACGGAACTGGTTAAGGAATTCTGCAGGCAGGGCCACGACGTTACACTTTATACTATACAGAACGATGCCTTCCATTTACCGCTTGCAAAAGAATATGGATTTAGGTTAAAAGATCTTGGTAAACTACGATTCAACAGTATCCGCATTCCCAAAAACCGGATCGGTTCACTGCTTGCAAGGGCCTGGTCAAGAGCCTTGCTGATGTTTTTTGAATACCCTGAAATCCAGCTCACCTTTAAAATAAAACGGGCGCTTAAAAAAGAAAGCGGGTACGATCTGCTCATTTCCATTGCCGTTCCGCACATGGTGCATTGGGGAGTGGCCTGGGCAAGAAGTAAAAAGCACCCCATTGCAAAAACCTGGGTGGCAGATTGCGGCGACGCTTATTTGAGTGTATCCGTACACGACAGTTTTGATAAGCTGTTTTATTTTAAATACCTCGAAAAGTGGTTTTGCAGGAAGGCAGATTTTATTTCCATTCCACAGCTCTCCACCAAAGAACATTACTTCCCGGAATTTCATCACAAACTGGTAGAGATCCCACAGGGATTTAAGTTTGAAGATGTGGAGGTGGTGAAAGAAAGGAATAATAAAGTGCCAACCTTCGCATTTGCCGGCGTTTTTATGCGCATTACCCGTAACCCCACCAACCTGGTGGAATACCTGTTAAAAACAGGGAAAGACTTTAAGTTCATTGTATTTACCCGAACACCGGAATTGCTGTTGCCTTACCGGGAGGTGCTGGGTGAAAAACTGGAGATAAGAGATTATATACCCCGGCTCGAATTGCTGAAAGAACTCAGCAAGTGTGATTTTGTGATCAATATCGGGTACGATCCTTCCAATCATATTCCGAGTAAACTCATCGATTACCAGCTTACCGGCAGACCGGTACTTTGTTTTCCCGGCAATGATATTGACGAGAAAGTGGTGGATGAATTCCTGGCGGGAAATTATACCAACGCTTTTTACCGGGATGACATCGAAATGTTCAGGATCGAAAATGTATGTTCTAAATTTTTACAGCTCATTCAATAATGGCCAAACCAAAAAATAAGCTGCAGGCATCTGACTCTCACTGGTTTCTCTTCCTGATATTACCATTGTTTGCCGGGTTTACCGCAATCCGTAATTACAAAGCGCCCTGGGCAAAGAATGTGATCTGGGCATTCATTGTTTTTTACGGGTTCACATTTGCCGTGGCCAAGGAAGCATATGATGCGGATATCACCCGCTATATCGGGGATCTGAAAGAATTGTATGGCAAAAGCCTGAGTATTTCAGATATGATAGAAGTGTTTAAAGACAGTGGTGAAGCGGATATTTTAAGGATCTCCCTGGCGATACTGATCTCCCGTTTTACCGACAGTGCACAGGTGCTAACGGCTGTATACGGATTTATATTCGGGTTTTTCTTCAGCCGCAATATCTGGTACATCATTGAACACATGAAGGGCAAATTAAAGTGGATCAGCATACTGCTCATCGTTACTTTCTTTCTTACCAATCCCTTCTGGAATATCAACGGGTTCAGGTTTAATACCGCTGTGCTCATGTTCGTTTATGGCATCTTTCCATTTTTATACGAAGGCAAAAAATCAAAATTGTATGTGAGTTACCTGGCATTGGCGGTGCATTTTTCTTTCCTGTTCCCCATCATGATACTGACCGGATACCTGGCCCTTGGCAACAGGAAGAATTTTTTCTTCGGTTTTTTTATTGTATCAATTTTTATTTCCAACATCAACGTAACAGAATTCAATACGCTTGTAGAGGCGAACGTGCCGGAAATATTTTTGGAAAGATCGAAGCATTACCGGGATGAAGACAGGGTAGAAATGTTCAGGCAAAATGATGATAGTGTGATCGAATCCCAGCAGGGTGTGGAAGTGGCGGTAAACTGGTATGCGCTTTATTATTTAAGAGCCCTGCATTTTTCATTGATGGCGATCTTGATCGCACTTTATTTTTTTGGAAAAAAAGTGTTGCAGGAAAATAAATTTCTGAACAACGGGTACTGTTTCAGCCTGTTCTTTTTTGGTTTTGCAAACCTGCTGATATCATTGCCCTCCGGGGAACGGTTCCTCATGATCGCCTCCTTATCTACACTGGCGCTCGTGATCTTCTACCTTCAAAACCAGGTGTATGAACGGTTTGTTACCAATGTTACGCTGATGGCCGTACCGGCGATTTTGCTGTTTTGCGTGGTGGCCCTGCGAACAGGTTTGTATTCCGTCAGCATCAATACACTCATCGGTAATCCTGTAATGTCGATCTTTACTGATTATAACCTTTCTTTGAACGATCTCATCAAGTAACCGTACCTGGGCGATCAGCCTTTAAAAAATGAATTTTAAAAGAAAAGTTACCAGGAACCTGCTCAATATCCGAGGCTGGCAAACCAACAGAACGATCGTAGTGATTGAGTCGGATGACTGGGGAACGGTAAGGGTATCTTCAAAAGGAGCGTATGATAGTTTTTTGCAGCATCAGCTGCCTGTAGATAAATGTCCCTACAACAGCAACGACATGCTCGAAAGCAATACCGACATGGAAATGCTGTTCGAAGTGCTTTCTGCTGTTAAAGACAGGGAGGGCAACCCGGCTCTTCTCACTGCCAATAATATTGTTGCCAATCCTGATTTTGAAAAGATCAAAGCAGCGGGCTTCACTCAATATTTTTACGAACCCTTTACCGAAACCTACAAGCGTTATCCCGATCACAACCGGGTAATGGAATTGTACAGGCAGGGCATCAATGAGAAATTGCTACAACCGCAGTTCCATGGCCGGGAGCATGTAAATGTAACAAGATGGTTAAGAGCGCTGCAGGCTGGTAATAAAGCTGCACTGCTGGCTTTTGAGCAACAGATGTTCAGCGTACATAGCGGTCCGCAGCCAGCAGAACTAAACGAATACATGGATGCACTGGATGGTGATTCGGCAGAGGAACTGGCTGGTAAAGCTGCAATTGTTTCAGACGGGCTGGAATTGTTTAAACAACTCTGGGGCTTCTCTTCAAAATCGTTTATTGCTCCCTGTTATATCTGGGGTACAACGCTTGAACCGATGTTGGCCAGCAACAATGTCCGGTACTTACAGGGAATGATCATACAACTGGAGCCTTTGGCAACAGCCGGTTACCAGTACAAAAAAAAATACCATTACCAGGGGCAACGGAATAAACTGGGCCAGCGTTACCTGGTGAGAAATGCATTTTTTGAGCCCTCTACCAATCCCGGGTTCAACTGGGTAGATGACTGCCTTCACAGGATGGAAATAGCCTTCCGCTGGAAGAAGCCAGCCATCATCAGCACCCACCGGCTTAATTTTATGGGTGGCCTGCGGCCGCAGAACAGGGAGCAAAATTTGTTATTATTGAGTACACTATTGAAAAAAATCACACAGCGCTGGCCGCAGGTTGAGTTCATGTCTTCTGACCAACTTGGCGACCTGATGAATAAAAACTAATGACCAACACATTAACCATATCCAACAAATGGCAAACGGTGCTTATCGATATCACGGTACTGGTGCTTGTGTATTTCATTCCTGCGTTTGTGCACGCTACTGCATTTCCGTTGTATTATTTTGAGCCGATGAGGTTATTGCTGTTTGGTGCTTACCTGCTTTCCCGTGATCATAAAAATGCATACCTGCTGGCACTTACCCTACCGCTGGTATCTACGATATTTCCACCACATCATCCGCCATTTTATAAAGCGGTCATCATGTCTGTTGAGTTGTTTGTAAACATTGCCTGCTTTCACTGGCTGTCGGGCAAACTCAGCTGGCAGGCGGGGATATTGATCTTCATCAGTACTGTTGCAAGTAAAATAGTTTATTACGGGCTTAAATTCCTTTTTATCAATTTGACCCTGATCGATGGAACACTGATCACAACAGGCTTGTGGCTGCAATTGGGTACGCTTGCCGTTTTATCGGTATTGTTTGCTTTATTTTTTAAACGACCGGGTAAATAAAATACATGCAGCAACCATCCGCCGGGTTTGTAAATATTAAAACCTTTTTCGGTCCGCAGACCGAACGCACGGTAGACGCCCTGCAGCAACTCTATCTCAACAAAGAGTTATTGCTGGAAGCTGTAACAGAATTGTCTGCATCAGTGCTTACCGGCGAAAACCTGCAGGGGAAAAAGATCCTGCTAAAACCAAACTGGGTAAAGCATTTTTATAAGCCGCACGATTCCATTTGTCTTTGTACCAACGATCATTTTTTACTGGCAGTCCTGGAGCTGGTGCTTTCTAAGCAACCGGCTTCTGTAGTGATCGGCGATGCTCCCATACAGGGTTGCAACTGGGATAAACTGGTTAAAAAAGAATTGCTCGATGCGGTGGCAGCACTTGCTGGTAAATACCAGGTGAAAGTGCTGGTGAAAGATTTCAGGAGGGTTGCTTTTGATACCGTGAATAACAAGGTGGAAGTGGAACGCAACTCCATGGATCAGTATGTGATCTTTGATGTTGGTAAAAAAAGTTACCTCGAACCCATTTCTGTTGCCGGCAAAAATATTTTCCGGGTGAGCCAGTATGATCCCGATAAGTTTATTGAAACACATAAACCGGGCATGCACAAATACTGTATCACAAAAGAATTGTTCAATGCTGATATTGTAATATCACTTCCAAAAATAAAGACCCACCAGAAGGCAGGCATCACCTGCGCACTGAAAAATATTGTGGGTCTCAATGGCGATAAAGATTTTTTGCCGCATCACCGCATCGGTGGAACCAAGCAGGGTGGAGACAGTTACCCGGGCGGTAACATCCTTCGCTACTGGTCAGAGTTGTGTCTCGACAATGCCAACCGCAACAAAGGGAAAAGATCATACTGGTACTGGCTCCGGTTTTCGATATTGCTATGGAAAATTTCATTGCCCGAAAAGCAACACCAGTTAAGTGCGGCCTGGTTTGGTAATGACACTACCTGGCGCATGGTGATGGACCTGAATACCATTGTAAATTTTGGCAGGGCCGATGGAACCATTGCTGATACGCCGCAACGTTTTTTATATAGTTTTTGTGATGGTATTATTGGCGGCCAGGGTGATGGTCCTTTGTGGCCAGATCCCCTCAACCTTGGTGTAGTGAGTTTTTCAAATGATTCAGCCACCAATGATATTGCCATGGCCGCCCTGATGAATTTGAAGATAGACAGGATGCCCCTGTTGACTGCTGCAAAATCGTTTATGCCTGACCGTTCGGTTGAGATACAAATGAACGGTACCGTATGCAGTGTACAGGACCTTTTTAAATACGCTACCACAGCCGCCATACCCCCCGGCTGGGAAAATTATTAAGCTATGCTGGCAATACACCAGGTAAAAAATTCTTTCAGCGACAGGTGGATACCCTACTGTGAAGCCAACGGCATTCCTTTTAAAACCGTTAACTGTTATGCTAATGATATCGTAGCACAGTTGCAGGGTTGCGATGCATTGCTGTGGCACCATCACCAGGGCAATCCCAAAGACATCGTTTTTGCAAAGCCATTGTTATTTGCACTGGAGCAGGCCGGCATGAAAGTATTTCCCAACTTCAACAGCAACTGGCATTTTGATGACAAAGTGGGACAAAAATACCTGTTTGAAAAAGCGGGTATCGAAGCAGCTGAAGCATTTGTTTTTTATACAAAAAAGGAAGCCCTTGACTGGATCAGCAAAGCCAGCTTTCCAAAAGTATTTAAGTTAAGAGGCGGTGCCGGGTCTTCCAACGTAAAGCTGGCGCCCGATGCAGCCACTGCGGTTAAACTGGTGAACAAAGCCTTTGGCATCGGCTTTTCGCAATACCAGGCCATGGACAATCTAAAGGAGCGGCTTCGCAAATACCGCAAGGGAAAAACGGATGCAAAAGATGTTTTAAAAGGTGTGATAAGGCTTGCTGCTCCGCCGGCTTACGCAAAGGTGTCCGGCAAAGAAATGGGGTATATCTATTTCCAGGAATTTATTCCGGGCAATGACCATGATATAAGGGTAGTGGTGATTGGCGATAAGGCTTATGCCATTAAAAGAATGGTGAGAGAAAATGATTTCAGGGCTTCCGGTGGCGGCGATATTTTATACGCCAAAGAATTATTTGATGATTCGCTCATCGGCTTATCGTTCGGGATCAATGAAAAATTAAAAACACAATGCCTGGCGCTTGATTTTGTTTTTGACAAAGGACGGCCGCTCGTAGTGGAGATCAGTTTTGGTTTCTCCATGGCAGGGTATGATCCCTGTCCCGGTTACTGGACAAAAGACCTGCAATGGCACCAGGGAAGTTTTAATCCTTACGGCTGGATGGTGGAGGATGTATTGAAATCAATTGCAACATGATGATACAATAATTTTAAAAAAGTAAATGAGTATTCAAACAACCTACTGGAACATCAGGAGAAAATTACTGAGAACTTTCGTGCCGGAATTTATCTGGCCCAAAGAAGCTGTTATTGATGGCGTGCCATTTAAGATACGCAATACGCCTTACTCCTTTGGCACTAAAAGAGCACTGCAAACCGGCAACTACGAAGTGAGTGAGCGGCACCTGTTGCAGCAGCAGACAAAGGCAGGTGATATCGTAATTGAGATGGGCGGCTCCGTTGGCGTACTCACAGCGATACTGGCCCATCATGTGGGTGAAAAGGGATTGGTGATCTCTGTAGAAGCATCCGAAAACATCACTGCCTATTCAAAAACATGGCTCGAAGCGAAGGGTAATATTAAAGTGCTCACAGGTTTTGGCTTCCCTGTTTTTTCAGTGAATAAAAAGATCCGGATCAATAGCTTCGACCAGCAGGGCGGTTCGCTGGGCGGCAGGGCTTCTTTCGAAGTAAACGAAAACGCTGCAGAAGAAGAAGGTGCCGCAACCACCTACGATCTTGAAAAGATCATGCGGCAGTTTAATATTTCACCTACGATGCTGGTGATAGACGTAGAGGGAAGTGAAAAGATCATCATCAGCGATAAACCGAATTACCCTGCGTCTGTAAGAGTGATACTGATGGAAATGCATACGCACATGTATGGAGCAGAGCTAAGGAAACAGATCATCCAGCGGATCGTTGATGAAGGCTTTCGGGTAGTAACAGACGAAAGCGATGTATATCTTTTTGAAAGAATTTAATACCTGCCTGCGTTTCCAATCTATATTGTTGTGTTGCCTGCAGCATAACTTCATTAAGCTCCTTCTTTGTACAATTTCTCCTTTCATCTTTTTTACTAAGTGAAGATCTGTTTAACCAATGCCACCCTTCATTGCGGAGGTGCAGAAAGAGCCATTGCCGAACTGGCAAATTACCTGGCTGCCAACGGGCATGAGGTAACCATATTCTTACTATTTAAACAGGATGTGTTTTATCATATTGATGAAAGGGTAAAGATCATAGAACCGGAATTTTCAAGGGCAACGCTGAATAAATATTCGTATGCATTAAAAACGATTGGCTATATCAGGGGTTCCATCAAAAAGATCAACCCGGATGTAGTACTGAATTTTATATTTCCCTCTTTCTTTTTGTTGTGTACTATCGGCCTGGCATATCCCATTTATATTTCCATCCGGAATAACCCGGCCAATAAGATCGCCTTTGACCCGGTGTGGCTTCGGTGGCTCACTTATAAAAGGGCGAAGGGCATCATTGCACAAACGAGCTATGCGGCCCGGGTGATCTTTAACCAGGTGAAACATCCCAATATAAAAGTGATACCGAATTATGTAAAGGAAGTAACTCAAAAGAACGTCGTTGCGCAAAATAATATCATCACCGTCGGCAGGCTGGTCACAGGCAAGGGCCACGAAGACCTGCTCGAAATTTTTGCAGGTTTACAAAATGATGGTTGGAAACTTGTTTTTGCCGGTGATGGTCCCTTAAAAGATTCGCTTGAACAAAAAGCTGCTGCGGCTGGTATTGGTAACAAAACCGTTTTTGCCGGGTTTCAACCAGATATCGACAGCGCCCTGCAGCAATCAAAGATCTTTGCTTTCTGTTCTTATTCCGAAGGATTTCCCAACGCATTGCTGGAGGCAATGGCCACGCCGCTTGCCTGCATCAGTTATGATTGCAATGCTGGGCCAGCTGATATTATCAACAATAGCGTGAATGGATTTTTAATACCGGTGGGCGACAAAAAAATGTTCGCAACAAAACTGCAGCAACTCATGAACGATGAAAATTTGAGGATTGCACTTTCAACAAATGCAGCCGAATCCATCAAAGCTTTTCACCCGGCCAAACTGGCTCAATCTTACCTCGATTTTATTGCACAGAAATAAATGACTGACAAACCAGGCGCCAGGCGCATTTTATTTTTTAATGTAATTCCACTACCGCATTCGATCGATCTGCAGCAGCAATTGGTGCAGGATGGATACGAGATCGATTTCTGGTATTTGAAAGATCTTACTGCGATGTATCCCTGGCAGGTGTTGCAAAAGAACATCAGCTACCGTATTTACAACAGGTCTGCCAAGCATTTTTTTGCCGTTTTAAAGAGCGCCCGGCAATCACAACTTGTGATCATTACAGGATGGCATTCTGTGATGCATATATTGCTGGCTTTGTATTGCAGGCTTACAGGTATTCCCTATAGTTTTTGGCTCGATGTACCTGAACAACCGGCTCCGGGATTTAAAACCAGTCTGAAGCAGTGGTTCATGAAGCTGGCAAACGGATTGTTCATTACCGGGAAAACCGGGATCGATTTTTTTATTCGTGTGTACAAAGCATCGACAGTAAAATGTTACGACTTTCCATATTTGGAAACCACTAAAATTGATACTGCAATCGTTTCAATTAATGAAGAACGAAATGCCGCCCTGCTCCGGGGCGATAAGATACGACTGCTGCTATCCAACCGTTTTTTACAACGCAAAGGATACAGCACCGTGCTGGCCGCCTTCAGGCAACTAACTCCACAGGAATTTTCGCAATTGGAAATTACCATTCTCGGAACAGGTGCAGAAAAGGAAAATTATCAACGGGAATTTGAAGCGCTGGGCAACAATGTTCAGTTAAAAGGCTGGGTAGAGTATGATGAGTATTTACGCATGTTGGAAGCCACTGATATTTTTATTCACGCTTCCACCCATGAACCTTTTGGTATTCCACCGATGGATGCGATGCGCTATGGTAAACTGGTGATCGGTTCTACAGGCGTAATGTCCTGCATGGACAGGATCGAAAACGGCGTGAATGGTTACCTGTTCAACGCAGGAGATCACCAGGCGTTGGCAAGTGTTCTTTCAAGTCTCGTAAACAACAGGGCGCTTATTTATCAAAAAGGTAAATTGGCATATCAAACTTCGCTGCACTATGGATATGTCTATAACAAAAAGGCCATTGATGCGCTGATTAAAAGTCCGGGCCGCTAAGGTGTAATGAGTAATTTAAACAAGCCATCATTTCATTTCATCCCGGCCCTCGACAGTGTGCGTGGTTATGCCGTGATCATGGTGATGCTGTTTCATTGCGGCAACCAGGTGTTCAGGATCGGCAGGGTAGGCGTTGATCTTTTTTTTGTTTTAAGTGGGTATTTGATCACTTCCCTGCTGCTGCAGGAATACGGTCAAACCGGTACGGTTGGGATAAAGAAATTTTATGCCCGTCGTTTTTTACGCCTGCTCCCGGTGCTGCTACTTGGAGTGATCCTTGCAAATATTTTGTGGCAACCCAGTGGTTTTGATCCGGCTAACCGGCTAAGGGCTTCACTGGCAGCCTTGCTGTATTATACGAATATCCAGCCGGATATTGCCGGCAACCTGCGGCACTTGTGGTCGCTGGCCGTAGAAGAGCATTTTTACCTGCTGTGGCCTTTTTTTGTACTGGCCTGCCTTTTTGCATTGTCTTACAAAAAAAGATTGTTGTTACTGGGTTGTTTGCTCGTCGCAGTAACCCTGTTCAGGCTTTATTTATCAAGTCACCCGCTGCAGGCAGGCGGCCTGGTGCTGGATGCATACCGCTTTACGTTCACCCGGATCGACTGCATCCTGATGGGAGCCTTCATCGCTATTGTACTGGCGGAGAAAAAGCGAACAGGCCACACCGTTACCAGCACCCAAAATGATACCTGGCAATTGCTGTTGCTGGCAGGTTTATTTGTGCTATTGTCGCTAACACTGGTGCCGTTAAAAAATTTCTGGATAGCTGGTGGTTTTATCATCACCAATATCCTCTGTACACTCACTGTTTGGTTTGCTGTTACCCACCCATTGCATCCGCTGCTCTCAGGCAAATTGTTTGAGTGGATCGGGAAAAGATCATACGGCATCTACGTGTATCACTTTCCTTTATTTGCTTTTTTAAAAAAGGAAGACATGCCATTGAATGGGATGGCAGCAGTGGCAGTGGTTTTACTGATCCGCTTTGCCGGGGCTTTTATCCTGGCAGCATTGTCTTACAAATACGTTGAGCAGCCGGTACTAAAACTAAAAAAGAATTTTGCGGCGTAATTGTCCTGCAAGATCTACTGTTAATATCAATTGATGAACTATGCTTTTTAACTCCATTGGGTTTGCAATATTTTTGCCCATTGTTTTTTTGTTGTATTGGTTTGTATGCAATAAAAAATTGCAAACACAGAATGTGTTACTGCTCGTTTCCAGTTACTTTTTTTATGCCTGCTGGGATTACCGCTTTCTTTTTTTACTGATGTTCAGCACCCTGCTGGATTATTATACCGGTTTAAAAATGCAGGATGCATCCAGTGCCGGGAAAAAGAAATTTTGGTTCTGGCTAAGTATCCTGGTCAATGTCGGTTTTTTGGGGGTATTCAAGTACTACAATTTCTTTGCTGATTCTTTTGCAGAACTGCTTTCTCATGCAGGGTTAAAAATAAATGTGTGGACGATCAAAGTGATATTGCCCGTAGGTATTTCGTTTTACACATTTCATGGGCTCAGCTATGTGATTGACATCTACAAGAACCGCATAAAACCAGAAAGAAATTTTGTTGACTATGCTGTATTTGTGAGTTTCTTTCCTTTACTGGTAGCGGGCCCCATTGAAAGGGCCACCCACCTGTTACCACAGGTGAAACAAAAAAGAGTGTTTGATTACACGAAGGCCGTAGATGGAATGCGGCAGATACTATGGGGTCTCTTCAAAAAAATCGTGATCGCCGATAATTGCGCAGAACTTGCCAACACCATTTTTAATCATCACGCAGATTATAACGGCAGCACACTCGTAATGGGCGCACTGTTCTTTACCTTCCAGATATACTGCGATTTTTCCGGCTATTCGGATATCGCACTTGGTACTGCAAGATTATTCGGCATCGAACTGCTCCGCAACTTTGCCTTTCCTTATTTTTCGAGAGACATCGCAGAGTTCTGGCGAAGATGGCATATCTCCCTCTCCACCTGGTTCAGGGATTACCTGTACATACCGCTTGGTGGCAGCAAAGGCGGCACCTGGATGAAAGTGCGCAATACCTTCATTATATTTTTGGTGAGTGGTTTCTGGCATGGCGCCAACTGGACCTTTATTGTATGGGGCGGATTGAATGCCCTTTATTTTTTACCGCTGCTGCTGTCAAACAAAAACCGGAACAATCTTGATATTGTAGCAAGGGGCAAAATGTTGCCTACTGCAGGCGAGTTCTTTTCGATCCTGCTTACGTTTTCACTCACTGTTTTTGCGTGGATATTTTTCAGGTCGGGGTCTGTTACCGAAGCCTTCCAATACATTGGCGGAATATTTTCAACCTCGTTGTTCGCTGCACCACAGGTATATTCAGTTGCCATACTGGCGCTGATCGGCATCTTCCTCCTCCTCGAATGGCAGGGGCGTGAACACCAGTATGCCATTGCCGCCTTCGCCCTGCGCTGGCCGCCTGTTGCAAGATGGGCGTTGTATTACTGCATGGTATTCGCCATCTATGTATATTCCGGCAAAGGACAACAGTTCATTTATTTTCAATTTTAAATATGAAGCCATTTTTAAAAAGAACGCTCTTGTTTTTATTGCTGCCTGTTGTAATCACCGGTATCATTGAAGCATTTGTACTGCCACCCAATTACTTTACCTACCGTTCCTGGGAAGCACTGATCTTTAAAAACCCGATTCCACACATGGGCGGATTTTATCCAAACATGCATACGGAAATGGCCGAGCAGGGCGACCTTGCTTTTCGTACACGGTTTGCCGTTACCAAGGAGCATGTTCAGTGGACAACGGATAAACTTGGGTTTAGAAACGAAACCTTTGTGGAAGAGCCTGATGTACTGTTCATCGGCGATTCGTTTACAGCGGGGGTTACCCTCAACCAGGATGAAACCATCAGCAGCAGGGTGGGTACCGCATTGGGAGGCAGGGCCAGCGTGTACAATATGGCACCCTCTTCATTTGGTAATTTCAGTTTCCTCTACAAAGAACATTTTGTGAGAAAGCCCAAAGTGCTGGTGTTTTCGATCGTGGAAAGACTGGCCCCTGTTGTACTCACAGTGACACAGGAAGAAAATGACCGCCGCCTGAAATATTTACGTAAGATCAACAAGGTACTTGTTTTTAAAGGTGTGAATACGGTGATCGACAGGTTGACTGCCTTCAACTCATTTAAATGGGCTGCTTCAAGGATCAACCAAAGGAAGGGTGCCGGGGCGCAATCGCCGGTAGACAGCAGCGTATTTTTTATGGAAGGCGTCAAGAAAAAATTCTTTACGCTGAAAAATGCAGAAGCAACAGCAAAAGTGATCCTCTCTTATAAAAAGTATTGTGATGAGCTGGGCATCGCTTTTATATTTATGCCTATGCCTGATAAGGAATCTGTTTATTATAACCTGGTGCCTTTTCAACAGCAACCGCAATACCTCCTGCAGCTCGATTCTATCCTGCAGCAGTCTGGTGTTGCCACCATTAATACGTTGGGCATTTACAACCGCATCAAAGACAGTACAGGTACATTGTACAAGCCCGACGATACGCACTGGAACGAAGTGGCAACTAAAATAATCGGCAATGAAGTGGCGCATCATCCATTGCTTCAGCAAACCTTAAAGATCAATTGATCAATCATACCCTTTTTCCTGCCCGGCTGTGAAAGTACTGCAAATAAATACAACGCTCAATACGGGCAGCACCGGCCGTATTGCAGAAGAGATCGGCCTGGCCCTGATTGCGGATAATCATTCAAGTTATATCGCACATGGCAGGGCAGGAAGACCCAGCCAGTCGCAAACGATTAAGATCGGCAATACGTTCGACCAGCAGTTGCACGGGTTGCAAACAAGGATATTTGATACGCATGCATTTGCTTCCAAAGCTGCTACAAAGCAATTGATCTCCCATATCAGGCGCATTGACCCGGATATCATACACCTGCACAACCTGCATGGTTATTACCTGCACGCAGGCGTATTGTTTGATTTTTTAAAGGAAAGAAAAAAGCCGGTCGTGTGGACGCTGCATGATTGCTGGAGCTTTACCGGCCACTGCAGTTATTTTGATTTTGTGGGCTGCGATAAGTGGAAAACGCATTGCCATCAATGCCCTTTGAAAAAGCGGTATCCCGAAAGTTATGTTTTCGATAACTCTTATAATAATTTCGATAAAAAGAAAGTAGTATTCAACGGGGTTGAAAACCTAACACTCGTAACACCCAGTAAATGGCTGAGTAATTTATTGCAACTGTCATTTTTGAAAAATTACCCGGTATCGGTGATCAACAACGGCATCAACCTGCAGCAGTTCTCCCCGATGGAAAAAGGTACACCGGAACTTAAAAATAAATTGGCTATTAAAGATGAAACGGTAGTGCTTGGTGTGGCCAGTGTGTGGGACCGGCGAAAAGGCCTCAAGGACTTTATCGAACTAAGCAGCAAACTTCCACCTGGTGCAAGGATCATTTTGCTGGGGCTTAATGCTGAACAGCAAAAAGACCTGCCCGGAAATATCACCGCTCTTGAGCGTACCGAAAGCCTCGAAGAGATGGTAGAGTTGTACAACCTGGCAACGGTTTTTGTAAACCCTACCTGGGTAGACAATTTTCCCACCACCAATATTGAAGCCCTTGCCTGTGGCACACCGGTGATCACTTACAATACGGGTGGAAGTATTGAAGCCGTGGATGAACAAACGGGCCTGGTCGTAGAGAAGGGAAATATCAATGCATTGGCTGCTGCCATTGAAACCATCCGGCAAAAAGGCCGTTCGTTTTACAGTACCGCCTGCAGGGAAAGGGCAGTGCGGTTGTACAATAACAGGGAACGCAATGGAGATTATATCCGGCTGTACCGGCAACTGTTAAATGATTAATCCCTGTCGTTTATTTAAGGAATTTAAATTAAATGTTTGCAATTAATCCTGTGGACCCACTCTTACCAGTAACTGGGTTAGCCACATTTTTTGGTTCGGTCTTGCCAGAGGCAAGATTCAAAAAAATGCGGAGCTAATTTTTTTGAAAGAAGCAAAAAGAGTGGCGTTCCAGTTACGCAGCCTGCCGGCTGCGGAGGCAAAGTTAGTTTCTCCTAAAAGGTAAGAATAGTCTAGTTATATGGGCTTAAATAAATGACCACTAACAATCAACCTAATTAGCATCGTGGGAATAGCAGCACTTAAGTACAAACTCATTCTTGCCGCCAAGAACATACCCGGTCCTACGGTGAAAAGAAAAATTGTGATCATTGAAAGTGACGATTACGGCAGCATCCGTATGCCCTCCGCCGCTTCATTCGATCTGATGAAAAGAGCCGGCATATGCATACATCCTTCCCGTTACAATCTCTTTGATACGCTGGAAGATAAAGATGACCTGGCTGCTCTTTTTGAAACACTTTCTGCCGTGAAAGATCGCAATGGCCGCAGTGCAACCATCACACCTTTTGTAAATGTTGCCAATCCTGATTTTGAAAAGATAAAAGCCAGCGCTTACAAGGAATATTTTTATGAACCTTTTACTGTTACACAGCAGAAATATGGACGGGATGAAAAAGTGATGCAAACCTGGCGGGAGGGGATGGATGCCGGGCTCTTCATTCCGGAATACCACGGGAGAGAACACATCAGCGTACAACCCTGGCTCGAAAAACTGCAGCAGGGGAATATCCAGTTGCAGCATGCATTCAGTTATGGATTTGTTGCTGTGGGCAATGTAGAAGGCATACCAGGATATGCACAGGAATTCAGACCTGAGTTTTATTTCACCAACGACTCACAAAAGAAATTCCTGCATCGCTCCATTACCGAAGGGGTGGCCTTGTTTGAAAAAATATTCGGCTATACACCTGCATCTTTTACACCGGCCAACAGTGTATTTCACCCCGACTTTGAAGAAACCCTGTACAAAGCGGGCGTGCCTTTTTTAAATGTATCGCATAATAATCCTACACCCGGGCTCAATGGCGAAATGGAATGGAGAAAATACACATTCAAACAAAAAATAAAACAGCAGCAACTGAATTATTACATCCGCAATTGTGCCTTTGAGCCAACAGACGATGGTTATACTTCCACCGCTTTAACATTGCAGCAAATGGAAGCAGCTTTTCAATTTGGTAAGGCAGCCATCATCAGTACGCACCGGGTCAATTTTACAGGGGGTATCAGCAAAACGAACAGGGATAAAGGTTTGCAGCAGTTGTCGGCTTTGCTCAGGGACATCACAAAAAGATGGCCGGATGCTGAGTTTATGAGTTCCAGGGATTACCTTTTTATGCTGCTGAATAAATAATTAATATGGCGAGGAAGATCGTGTTTGTAAACCAGGCGGTTAATTTTCTTACAGTAGATATCGTAAATTCTTTTGCAGAAAATGCTGACGAAATAGCGCTCATCACCGGCAATGTGCATGCACAGGGAACGGATTTGGATGAGAAAGTTCGGCTGGATAAGCTGATCAGGTACAACGAAAAAAGTTTTGCTACAAAAACCTATACGTGGACGGTAGCCACTTTCCAGGTATTTTTTAAGCTGCTTTTCAAATACAGGAAGTATGAAGTGTTCTTCGTGTCTGTACCGCCCATGTCGTATTTATGTATGCTGCTGTTGCGCAACAGGTTTTCGCTGCTGATCTGGGATGTATATCCTGATACACTGAAAATTTATGGCATCGGCAGCTCCAACCCGGTATACCTTTTCTGGAGCTGGGCCAATAAGAAAATATTTAAAAGAGCAGATCACATTTTTACCATCGGAGAAAAAATGGCTGCACTTGTTGCAAAGTATATCCAGCGGGAGCGAATAAAGATCATTAACCTCTGGACCACTTTCGAAAACTTTACACCCGTTGCAAAAACTGAAAATTTTTTTTTAAAGGAACACAACCTGCAGGATAAATTCATTGTGCAATATTCAGGGAACATCGGTCTCATTCACAATGTAGAGGTGATGGTGGATATCGCAAAACTATTGCGGCAAAACAACCGCATTGTTTTTTTGATCATCGGCAAGGGCGATAAAGTGAATACCATCAAACAGCGCATCAAAGAAGATGCATTGGAGAATTGCCTGGTACTGCCTTTTCAACCCGATGATGTATTTCCTTTTTCTTTGTCTGCAGCAGACATGGGCGTGGTGATCCTTAACAATAAAACCTCTCATGCAAGCATCCCGAATAAAACCTACAATTTGATGACAGCGGGTAAACCGGTGCTGTACATTGCGGCGGAAGATTCTGAATTGAATGTATATGCCCATAAATACAACAATGGCAAATGCTTCGACTGCAGCGAACTGCAGGCAATTGCCGATTTTATCCGGCAGGTGAGTGAAGATGTTTCCCTGCAGCAACAATACAAAACGAATTCTTTAAAAGCATCGCTTGATTTTACCCGCCAGAACGCCGGGGTGATTGCTACCTGGTATTCCTGATTGTTCAGCTTGCCGTACCTTCATCATTGGATTTTATTTTGTTCCGTATAACATGATCTATAAAAGGTTTTTAAAAAGAGCGATCGATTTTACAGTAGCATTGATATTGCTCATATTGCTGTCGCCTGTTCTGATCGTTATTTCGCTGCTGCTTTGGCGGGTGTACAGGTCAACGCCATTTTTTTACCAGGCCCGCCCGGGTAAAAATGAAAAAAGCATCCAGGTGATAAAATTCAAATCGATGACGGATGAAAAAGATGCTGAAGGAAAGCTGCTTCCCGATAACCAGCGGCTCACCGCAGCCGGATCTTTTTGCCGCAAATATTCCCTGGATGAGTTGCCTCAACTGGTGAATGTACTTAATGGCGATATGAGCCTGGTTGGCCCAAGGCCGCTCCTGTTCAGGTACCTGCCCCTGTACAATGAGGAGCAGCGCCGCCGGCATGAAGTGAGACCCGGCATCACCGGCTGGGCGCAGGTAAATGGCCGCAATAGTATCGACTGGAAAGATAAATTTACACTGGATGTTTATTATGTGGATCACCTGGGTTTTTTACTGGACCTTAAAATCTTATGGCTTACATTTTTAAAAGTGATAAAGAAAGAAGGCGTTAACCAAAGTGCCGACAGGCCGATGGAACCTTTCAGGGGAAACTAAACCAACATGAAAAAGATATTATATTTTGGATATTACCTTAAGCAACTCGACAGGCCAAAATTCCGCCTGTTCCTGGATAAGGTAAGTAAAGAAACCGGGCGCAGCAAAATCGGTATCTTGATCGATGTGCTGTATTCGGTGTTCCGGTACAACATTTCACCGCTTGAATATTTCCAGTTCCATTTTTACAGGATCACGGCAGCAGAACGCTCAGGTTTTGCCGGCACCGGCTATATGTACGAATACCAGTTGCAGATGAATCCAAAAGGAGGAAGGGCTGTGCTGGAAGATAAAATACTGTTCCTGGATGTATATAAAAAGTTTATCCGTCACCGTTATGCTTCGCTTGGTTCGTTAAAAAATTCGCCGCAGGAGGCTGGAAAGCTGCTTGCTGAAAGCGCCGGAAAACTGGTATTTAAACATTCACACGGTCAATGCGGCAGGGGAATAGAAGTATTGAGTTCGGAGGGATTGACAGCAGAAAAAATAATAGCCCGCTTAGAAACTACCGGTAACGACTATGTGGAAGAATTTGTAGAGCAGCACCCGGACATTATGAAAATGTCGCCTTCGGGACTGAATACCATCAGGGTGGTAACACAGGTAACCAACAGCCGCACGGTAGATATTGTAGCTGCCCGTTTTCGGATCACTGTTAATTCTGCGGTTGACAACCTGGCTGCCGGGAATATCGCCGCTCCCATAAACATTATGACAGGTGTGGTGGAAGGTCCCGGTGTGTACAGCGATATCACAAAGCCGGACGAATATAACCACCCGGTTACAAATACACCGATCGTGGGTTTTCAAATTCCCTTTTGGAAAGAAACAATGGATATGATCGTGGCCGCTGCATTGTTACGGCCGGAGAACCGGTCCATTGGCTGGGATGTGGCCATCACACAACAGGGGCCCGAACTGATCGAAGGCAATCATGACTGGTGCAAACTGCTGTGGCAACTGCCCGCTCACAGGGGACTTAAACAGGATATTGAAAAATATAAATAAATCTGCAACATGTATAAGGTACTGATAACGGGTGTGGGCGGACCAACACCACGTTCTTTTGTAAGGGCGGTTAAATGGTATGGCGGCGAACTGGCAAAGAATTTTGAATTCATTGGCGTGGATTGTAACCCGCTGGCGTACGGACTGTATGAAAAAGAATTGTTTCCCAGGTCTTTTGTAGTACCCCGGGCAGATGATCCTAAATATTGGGATGCCATCAATTCGATCATTGCCGGCAACGACATTGATGCTGCCATTATTTTACCCGAAGTGGAAGTGATCGAATGGTCGAAACAGGCAGTAGCCCAACTTAAAAAACCAATCAAACTGCACCTGCCGCATAGCGACCTTGCCACACAACTGGTGAACAAGCACAAGCTGCACGAACTGTTGAAGGATACCGGTTATATTCCGCAGTTCTTCCTGATTGAGCCAGGCGTTTATGATTATGAAGCGATCACAAAAAAACTGGGAGATACTTTTTGGGTAAGAAGCACAGAAGGTTCCAGTGGCCTGGGATCATTAAAAATTGAAAGTAAAAGCGCATTGGAACAATGGATCGCTGTAAACCCCGGTGTGAAGGAATTCATAGCATCTGAATTTTTGCCCGGCAGGAACATGGCCTGTAAATTACTGTACTTTAATGGCAAGTTATTAAGAACGGCCTGCGCAGAAAGAGTGAATTATATCATGGCCAAAGTGGCGCCATCGGGCATTACAGGCAATACTTCTTTTGGAAGATTGCTGAATGAGCCGTTGCTGGAAGAGATATCTGAAAAAACATTGACGTTTGTTTCATCGCAGCTTGGCACCGGCCTCAATGGTATTTTTACTGTAGACTACAAGGAAGATCACAACGGATCTCCAAAGATAACGGAGATCAATATACGCCATGTGGCGTTCAATTCTTCCCTTGCCGCCGGGGGAGCTAATTTGCCCCTGGATACCCTGCAGGCATTGTTGCTGGAAGATCCGCAGCAGATGGAAACCATTCATTACCGGTTTAAAGACGGGCTGATCTTCCTGAGAGATGTAGACGGGTTCCCGATCATTATGAAAGAGAGCGACCTGTCGCAACAGGCTGCTGTTAAATAAACACTCCACCAGTCAAAAGCGAACATGATCGATTTTTTAGTATTGCAATCGAACATCCTCAGCATGCTGATATGGCTTGCTCTGGCAGCGTTTATTTTTTACCGGTTCAGGGAAAAAAAAATAGC
>APMI01005075.1_pt1 | contig 28348 bp, 22 predicted proteins | sample 667938 | NCBI WGS metagenome assembly APMI01 (sample SAMN01084076, study PRJNA167559) | wastewater metagenome | biome: Wastewater | place: Denmark: Ejby Moelle, Odense | collected 2011-11-28
ACACTGATACATCCATAAACTAAAGCCTGAACAGGACAAAATTACAATAGCTTTAGTAAGTGGATAAGCAAGAACTCAAAGACTTGTTATTACAAGTCTTTGATAGAACCATAAATACAAAATAAAACCTAAAGCCACGCTTTCCGGTTTTTATTTTCCGCTTTCCCCACCCGACCAATTCAGCGCCAACGGCGTGAGGGGGGAGAAATCCCCCTCAAGCGCGACTACCGGAGCGGTGAGGGAATAGCACTTGCGACCAGCAAGTGCCCCGAGCATAAGCGTGAGGTCTATTATATGTGTATCGCCCGACCATAGGCATCCAAAACTGCCTCATGCATCATTTCTGATAAGGTAGGGTGTGGGAATACGGTTTCCATCAACTCATGTTCGGTGGTTTCAAGCCCCATACCAACAGCATAACCTTGAATCATTTCGGTAACTTCGGCACCAACCATATGCGCGCCAAGCATTTCGCCGGTTTTGGCATCAAAAATGGTTTTCATCATACCTTCGGCTTCGCCCAATGCCACTGCTTTACCATTGCCAACAAATGGGAAACGACCAACCTTGATTTCATAACCCAATTCTTTTGCTTTTGCTTCGGTTAGGCCGATTGAGGCAACCTGTGGCGTTGCATAAGTACAACCGGGGATTTGGCGTGGATTGATAGGATGAACTTTTTTACCCGCGATTTTTTCAACGCAAATAATACCTTCATGTGATGCTTTGTGGGCAAGCCACGGCGCACCCGCAATATCACCAATCGCATAAAGCCCTTTCACATTAGTGGTTCCCATGCCATCGGTTACAATATGGGTGCGATCAACAGTAACGCCCAATTCTTCAAGACCAAGATTTTCAACATTACCAACAATACCAATTGCCAGAATAATGCGATCGGCCGTGATTTCTTGGGTTTTGCCGCCTGATTCCACAATTGCTGTAATATCATTGGCATTCTTTTTAACCGACTTCACACTTGCCGAAGTCATAATTTTCATGCCGCGTTTTATGAATTGCTTTTGCGCAAAATCAGAAATTTCTTTGTCTTCGACCGGCATGATTTTATCAACCGCTTCGACAACAGTAACCTCAGAGCCAAGGGCATTAAAGAAACTTGCAAATTCAATACCGATTGCACCAGAACCAATAACCAAAAGACGTTTTGGCATGGTATCAGGCACAAGTGCTTCTTTATAAGTCCAGATAAATTTGCCATCTGGCTCAAGACCAGCTTGCGGGATAACGCGCGCACGCGCACCGGTTGCCAAAATCACGTGCTTTGCAACGATTTCGGTGGTTTTGCCGTCTTTTGCGGTTGCAATTACTTTTGGCGCGTCTGTGCCTTTTACAAGTTTAGCAGTAGCATCAAAAACCGTAACTTTGTTCTTTTTCATCAAAAAGCCAATGCCCGATGCCATCTGCTTGGCAACGCCGCGTGAACGTTCAACAATTTTGGCAAGATCATAAGTCGCACCAGAAACCGAAATACCATAATTTTGTGCATGCTTGATTTTTGAATAAACATCCGCAGAGGCAAGCAAAGCCTTGGTTGGAATACATCCCCAATTTAGGCAGATACCGCCCATATGCTCACGCTCAACAACCGCCACCTTAAAGCCCAATTGTGCAGCACGAATTGCCGCCACATAACCACCCGGACCGCCGCCGATTACTGCAATGTCAAAATTCTCGCTCATGGTAAAAAATCCTTAAAGTGAAAACGCGCCCTTTATGCCATCAATGACAAATTGCGCCGAAAGTGCCGCCAAAATAATACCCAAAATCCGCTCTAATGCCGTGGCAATAGTTGGACCAATAAATTTGGTAATTTTAGGGGCAAGTAAAAATACAATTAGACAAAGGAAAAGGTTTAAACCCACACTTCCTAAAACCACCATCTTGCTTAGGAACGCCTTGTGCTGCGAAAAATAAAGCATAACGGTGGCAATTGACCCTGGACCTGCCAGTAGTGGAATACCCAATGGAAAAACCGAAACATCTTCAAAACGTTCAGGGTGTTTTTTTGCGTTATCTAGAACTTTTTCATTCCGATCTTCACGACGCTCATTACGCTTTTCAAAAAGCATATCAATCGCAATTAGGAACAACATACCACCGCCTGCAATGCGGAATGCATCAAGTGTTACGCCCAAATGTTCAAGAAGCCACGCGCCGCCAAAGGCAAAACCAACCATGATTACGGCGGCAACAAAAACCGCCTTAAAGGCCATTTTACGCTGCCACTCTCGTGAAGTATTATCGGTTAACGCTGCGAACATTGGCGCGACGCCCGGCGGGTCAATCACGACAAAAAATGTTACAAATGCAGTAGTAAATAGTTCAAGCATAATTTCAAAACGTTTAAAATCTATGCCTGAAAGATTGTTAGATTACCTATAAAGGTAACGCCCGCCAAAGTCCCCGCGCCTTCCCCTTATTTCTGGAAGTTTGCTAATCGGGCCTGGTCTGTCCACAAGCACAGCTTTTAGAATATGTTTCCCTGACTTTCTGTTCCCTGATACATCAGACGTACAAGCATTACCCGCCCGCCCGAACTTCTGCGGCAAACCCATTTTACACCAACCCATTTTACACCATATTTTTTCGAAACTTTGTTTCGTTTTTTACAATGTATCACAAAATGGTTAGGATAAAGTGTTTGCCTAATTTAAACCCCATTAACCTTGTTATTTAGCAATTTCTTTACGCCAACTGAAGGCAATGAAAACTATTAACAAGGATACGATTATTTCCACAACACCAAATAAAACATAAAATAGTGCACCACCCATATTTGAAGCGCCCGCAATAAACGCATAAGCACAGCCAAATAAAACATTAAGCCATTTATTTATTTGTCGCGGTAACAAAGCGCTTAGACAAATCATCATGCTTGGCACAATCATCAAGATTGATACAGCAATCATAATTTTGTCATTGGCGGGTCCCAATGGTCCCATTATACCGTTCATCATATTCTTTATCGTATTACCCGTATAAAGCATAAAATAATCAGCATAGATATAAAGGAACATCAAACTCGCCCAAAGCGCCGCAAGCTTAACTCTCGTGAATAATTCTTTGTTCATTGCATTATTACTCAAGTCAGTGCTCATAAATGCTCCAAAACTATTTGATGGGAAATATGTTAGTTCGCACAAATAAAATTACTAATTTGCCAAGGGCGGTGGGTTTTATACCCCCGCCCCAAAGCAATAAACCATTAAAGCAACATGCTTAAAGGTTCTTCAAGAAGGCGTTTAAACGCCTTTAGCCATTTTGCACCAACCGCACCATCGACCACACGGTGATCACAGGTCAAGGTTACGCTCATAACAGTGGCAATTGCCAATGCGCCATCTTTTACTACTGGGCGCTGTTCACCAGCACCAACAGAAAGGATGCAGCCTTGTGGTTCGTTGATAATTGAACCAAAGCTTTTGATACCAAACATGCCAAGGTTAGAAACGCTTATTGTGCCGGCTGAATATTCCTCTGGCATTAATTTACGGTTCTTTGCCTTGTCGGCAAGGGTTTTGACTTCTTCTGAAATTGTCAAAAGCCCTTTGTTTTCCGCTTCTCTTACTACTGGCGTAATCAAGCCACCATCAATTGCCACCGCAACGGCAACATCAGCATGATGATGAATTAAAATCCCTTCATCAGTATAGCTTGCGTTGGCTTCAGGAACTTTTTTACATGCCAAAGCGGTCGCCTTGATAATCATGTCATTAACAGAAATCTTGGCATTTTCATTTTGGGAGTTAAGTTGCTTACGAAGTTCCAACAATTTATCAAGTTCGATATCAACATTAAGCGGGAAGTGCGGAACATCGCGGAATGAATCCGTCAAACGTTTGGCAATTGTGCGACGCATACCATCAAGTGGGATAACATCGTAATTACCTTCTTTATAACCGGTCGCCGCAATTGTTGATGGCGCTTTTGCAGCTTGGGTTGCAACTGATGCAGCAGGTGTAGCCGCCGCAGTAGCAGGCGCAGCCGTACCGCCCTTAACACCCTCAACATCGACACGAATGATACGACCATTCGGGCCGGTGCCTTTGATGGTTTTTAAGTCAACATTGTTTTGTGCCGCAATGCGTCTTGCCAATGGGGAAGCAAAAATACGCTCACCAGCATCAGTTTTTGCCACAGCAACCGGTTGCGGTGCAGCAGCAGGTTTTGCAGCTTCTGCAGCCGGTGCAGAAGCAACTTGTGGTGCAGCAGGTGCAGGTTTTGCAGGGCTTGCATCATCGCCAGAAATTCTGGCAATAACCGTATTGATTTTTACGCCGCTTGTGCCTTCGGGAACGAGAATTTCAAGAACCTCACCCTCGTCAACGGCCTCAACTTCCATTGTTGCCTTGTCGGTTTCGATTTCGGCAATAACGTCGCCTGATTTAATCTCATCACCAACTTTTACCAACCATTTGGCGAGGACACCCTCTTCCATTGTTGGGGAAAGCGCAGGCATTAGAATATCTACTGGCATTTTTCCCCCTATTTATTGCAAACGGTTTTGACGGCAGCAACAACATCCGCAACCTGCGGCAATGACAATTGCTCAAGATTAGCGGCATACGGCAGTGGAGTGTCTTTTTGGTGAACCCGAACCGGCTGTGCATCAAGCCAATCGAACGCTTGATCAACAACAACTGAAACCACCTCTGCGCCAACACCCATTGGACCCCAGCCTTCTTCAACAGAAACAAGGCGATTGGTCTTTTTAACAGATTCAATAATTGTTGCCGTATCAAGTGGGCGAATAGTACGAAGGTCAATAACCTCCGCAGAAATGCCAATTTCCGCCAATTCTTCAGCAGCTTTCAAAGCATGGGCAACCATACGCGCGTGGCAAGTAATTGTAACATCACTACCTTCGCGGCGAATTTTTGCCTTGCCAATTGGGACAATATAATCATCATCATTTGGCACATCAAATTCATGACCATAAAGCATTTCATGCTCTAGGAACACAACAGGGTTAGGGTCACGAATGGCCGCTTTTAACAAGCCTTTGGCATCGGCGGCGTCATAAGGTGCAACCACCTTAAGCCCTGGTACGTTGCCATACCATGATGAATAGTCTTGTGAGTGTTGCGCACCAACACGCGCCGCAGCACCATTTGGACCACGGAACACGATAGAGGTCGAAATCTGACCACCTGACATATAAAGAACTTTTGCCGCAGAGTTTATAATATGGTCAATCGCCTGCATCGCGAAGTTAAAGGTCATAAATTCAACAACTGGCTTCAAGCCCGCCATCGCCGCACCAACCGCAAGGCCGGCAAAGCCATGCTCGGTAATCGGGGTATCGATAACGCGTTTAGGGCCAAATTCTTCAAGAAGGCCGCGCGAAACCTTATATGCGCCTTGGTATTGGGCAACCTCTTCACCGATTAAGAATACCTTTTCATCACGGCGCATTTCTTCGGCCATTGCATCACGAAGGGCATCACGAACCGTTGTTTTGGTGGTTTCCATACCTTCAAATGATTTCTCAACCACTGGAGCAGCCGCCACAACAGGTTTTGGTGCAGGTGCAGGCGCGGCAGCCGGCACCGGTGCAGGTGTTGGTGCGGAAACCGCCTCTTCACCTTCACCCGTCAGCTTTGCGATAATTGTGTTGACCTTTACACCCTGTGTGCCTTCGGCAACCAGAATTTCTTGAACAACACCTTCGTCAACTGCTTCAACTTCCATTGTTGCTTTGTCGGTTTCAATCTCCGCCAAAACATCACCAGATTTAACTTCATCGCCTTGTTTGACAAGCCATTTAACCAAAGTCCCCTCTTCCATCGTGGGGGACAAGGCCGGCATTAAAATATCAATCGCCAATTTTACACTCCGATATCGGGTTAAAAATAATTACTTTTTCTTGGTCGGTTTTTTCGCAGGGGCTTTTCCACCAGAACCTGCAAGCAAACCACCCGCCTGACGCTGAAGGTTGATTTGTGTACGAACTTTTGAATAATTTTCTTCAAAAGCTGTTCTTTCAGGAAGATATACTTCGTTCAAACCATCTTCGATTTTTTTGCTAATGGCAGAAAAGTCTTCCTGCACATTGGTATTTCTGCAATCAATTGCTTTTTGGATTTTATCAGGGCCGCTTTTAAGAACATCGACCATTTTGTTAAAGTCATCGCCAGCAACAACTTTTGCGAAATCTTCAGGTGTAACTTCGCCAGTATAAATCCCGCAACCGCTAGTATAAACAACTTCGCTTGCATTACCGCTTGTCACAGATCCCAAAAGACGACCCGCAGCAGGTGTTGCCCATGCACGTGGTGTGAAGCCAACCGGTTTAGCAGGTTTCTTAGCAGCCTTTAGCCTAGCAGCAGCTTCATTGGCAGCAGCATTAGTGGCAGTAAATCCATCAATCTCAGTTTTTGAAGATGATTGAATATAATTGCTAAGCTTTTCGTTCATTGCCGCAACATCAAGGCGCGCATTTTCAATGATGCAATCTTCATATTCTGTCCAACGATCGCGGATTTTATTGAATTTTGCCTCTTGTTCTAAAACATACGCGCGGCTAGTCGCCTCTTGAATTGATGATGCGCTTATGTCGAAAACAAATTTTGTACAATTTGGTTTATAAGTAATCTTATCAACCGTTCCGCCCGTGATAGTTCCAGGCATACGCTTTATCGTGATTTTTTGTTCGCCATTATCCGCAGCATTGGTCGCGGTTTGCGCCATTGCAAAATTTGGAACCGCAAATGCAAGCGCCGCCAAAATTGGCGCATATTTATAAAAGCCTGCTTTTTTATCAAGAATTTTCATTTCATTCTCCTGAAAACTATAAATATATATCTGTCATAAGTTCAGATACATCAGGCTCAGGGCTTGTTTGCGCAAATTCTGCTGCGTCGGCAACAATTTCCTTAACCTCTTTGTCGATTACTTTCAAATCGTCTTCCGAAAACAAACCATGCTCAAGACCAAGATTTTTAACATGTTCGATTGGGTCACGAGTTTCGCGAACCTGCTTTGGTTCATCTTTAGGGCGATATTTCGCAGGGTCAGACATTGAGTGACCGCGATAACGATAAGTTTTCATTTCCAGAAGGACAGGTCCTTTACCACTACGTGCATGTTCAATCGCACGCTCAGCAGCTTCTTTAACGGCAAGAACATCCATACCGTCCACCTGTTCACCTGGAATTTCAAATGAAATACCGCGTTTATAAAGCTCAATCTCCGCAGAGGCACGCTCAACCGAGGTTCCCATCGCATATTGGTTGTTTTCGATTACATAAACAATTGGCAGTTTCCAGAGTGAAGCCATGTTAAAGCTTTCATAAACTTGCCCTTGGTTTGCGGCGCCATCACCAAAATAAGCAATGGTTACACCATTATCATTTTCATATTGATGCGCAAATGCAAGACCAGTTCCCAAAGCAACCTGTGCGCCAACGATACCATGCCCACCATAGAATTTCGCTTCTTTTGAGAACATGTGCATAGAGCCGCCCTTACCGCCAGAACAGCCAGTGGCACGCCCCGTAAGTTCAGCCATAATATCACGCGCAGGAATACCAGCAGCAAGCATATGACCATGATCACGATAGCTTGTGATTACGCTATCCTCATCAATTTGCGCAGCTTCCATACCAACAACCACGGCTTCTTGCCCGATGTAAAGGTGACAGAAACCTGCAATCAAGCCCATGCCGTATAATTGACCGGCTTTTTCTTCGAACCTGCGGATTAAAAGCATTTGGCGATAATAATCGAGCAATTCTTCACGATTTGCCATATTGGCTTTTGAAACCACCGCAGCCTTACCTTTCGAAGGGCTAGCATTTTTTGCGACCATTAAAATACCTTCCATAATGAAGTAATACTAAAAAATATGCGGCTTTAGTCTAATTATCAAATACAGACACGTCTAGCACAATTTCATGCTGCAATGCGGCATAAATATTGCGCTTTCGTGAAAAATTACTGATTTAAAGCTGAATAGAGGCTTAATTGTCGATATGAATTTTATCAGTTATCGATCTTTATGACCACATCTTTTGGGTCAGCCATGTCCAAACGGTTAAGTGCCAAATCCTCAACAAAGTCGGCATCAGCAGCACCTGCACGTAATCTTGCAATTTTATTTTCAAGACTTTTACGTTTGGCTACAAGAATTTCTTTATTACTTTCAAGCGCATCCGCCTTGATTTTATATTCGCGCCATCGCAGCAAACCTTGCTCACCCGAGAAGGCTTGCATGCCCAAAAACACAAGGGCAATTATAAAAATTACTTTGGCTGGTGATGCGGAAAATTTAAACATAATCGCTTTTTAGAATCAAATTGCAAATATATGGTGAACAAAATTTTAATGGCAGCCATCTGTAAAAAAATGACTGCCATTAAAAAATATATTAATTTGTGCCTAATGGATTAGCGTTTTTGGCGCAGAGCGTCAAAGCCAGCGTATTTTGCCTGGGTTCCAAGCATTTCTTCGATACGAATCAACTGGTTATATTTTGCAATCCTGTCCGAACGAGACAAAGATCCGGTTTTAATTTGACCGCAATTGGTTGCCACGGCCAAATCGGCAATTGTTGTATCTTCGGTTTCGCCAGAACGGTGCGACATAACCGCAGTGTAACCATTGCGGTGTGCAAGATCCACAGCGTCCAAAGTTTCGGTCAAAGTGCCGATTTGGTTTACTTTTACCAAAATTGAATTAGCAAGGCCGCCTTTGATGCCGTCTGCAAGACGTGCAGGATTGGTTACGAACAAATCATCGCCAACAAGCTGAACTTTTGAACCCAATTCTTTGGTTAGTGCCGCCCAACCAGCCATGTCATCTTCTGCCATACCGTCTTCGATTGAGAAGATTGGATATTTCGCAGCCAAATCAGCAAGATATTTCACATTTTCATCAGAAGAGAATGATTTGCCCTCGCCAACCATTTCATATTTGCCGTTTTTGAAATATTCAGATGACGCACAATCAAGTGCCAAACCGATTTCAGAACCAACTTTAAAGCCAGCTTTGGTGATTGCTTCTGAGATAACATCCAATGCTTCAACCGCAGAAGAAACATTTGGTGCAAAGCCACCCTCGTCACCAACGTTGGTATTCAAACCTTTTGATTTCAATAATGATTTCAATGAATGGAATACTTCGGCACCCCAACGAACACCATCAGCAAGAGAAGGTGCAGCCAAAGGCATAATCATAAATTCTTGGATATCAACTGGGTTATCCGCGTGTGCACCACCATTAAGAATGTTCATCATTGGAACAGGAAGAACACGGGCATTAATGCCGCCAACATAATTGAACAATGGCAAATCAACCGCTTCAGCAGCAGCGCGTGCAACCGCCAAAGATACACCCAAAATCGCATTGGCACCAAGGCGTGATTTATTTGGCGTGCCATCAAGTTCGATTAAAACATTATCGATGTGGCGTTGGTCTAATGCATCAAAACCAGATAGAGTTTGATAAATTTCACCATTTACTGCATCAACGGCTTCAAGAACGCCTTTACCAAGATAGCGTGATTTATCACCATCACGTTTTTCAACCGCTTCATGCGCACCGGTAGATGCACCAGACGGAACCATTGCGCGACCATGTGCGCCGCTTTCAAGCAAAACGTCAACTTCAACGGTTGGATTACCACGGCTGTCTAGAATTTCGCGGCCTACGATGTCGATAATGGCGGTCATACTCATCTCCTTAGATTTGCGTTACATTTGTTTTCGGCTCAATAGCAATTTGTGTAACCTAAGGGAAGTCAAAATATATGCTGTATTTGCATTTTGTGTTGTTTTTTCTATTTTCTGTAACTATTGAGAAAATAATAGCAAATTGGACACAATTATGGACATTAGATACCGCCGCGCAATCGGGCTTATAACCACCCTTAGCTTCATCATTATTTACGTAATTTTCGCGACAGTTCTTGGCAGTTTCATTTTAAACAAGCCAATTTGGATAAAAGTTCCGTTCTTTTTGGTCATTGGTTTGGTGTGGGTTTTCCCACTACGCCCATTATATATGTGGATGTCACCAAAGCCACATGAAATGCCAAAAGGTGAAAAACCACCTGCCGCATCAACTTTAAAAAGAAGTCGTAAATAACCTTGAAATCCTACCCCTGATTGCCATATAATTAGCATATCAGGAGGCTTACAAATGGCAGCTAAGAAAAAAACCGGCAAGGATGACGTTATTGATGCGGAATTCAAACCAACCGAAGATGTGAAAACAGAAGAAACTTCTGAAAATACCTCTGGGGATGCGTCAAATGAAAAGATTAATGACGCAATGAATGAGGCGATGAATCAGGGCTTGGATATTTTCAAAAAATTCTGGGAAGCCGGTGCGCAGGTTTATGCAAAAATGTATGAACAGGCACAGGAAAAATTCTCAAAAGTTTCTGAAGCTGCAAACGAAGTTTTCGACGAAATGGTCGAAAAAGGTGGCAAAGCCGAAGAAGAAATTAAAAAGAAATTTGAAGAATCTCATATTGGTGACAAGGCAAAAGACTTTGCAGCCAAGGCAAGTGAGCAAGCAAAAGAATTCCGTGCCAAAAACTTCCCTGATGAAAAATTAGAAGCTTGGAAAAAATCATTTGCAGAAGGCATTGCCCCAATAAATGTCATTGAAATGAAGAAAAAAATCCAAGAAATGGAAGATAAAATCGTTTCTTTAGAAGCTGAAATTGTTTCTCTTAAAGGTGAAAAACCTAAAAAAGAATCTGCGCCTAAAGCAGCACCAAAAGCTGCCACCAAGGCAGAAGCGAAACCAAAAGCTACAAAAACGGCTAAGCCAAAAACGCCACCAAAAACTGAAGCATAATTTATGGCTGAAACGTTTTTTATAGATGCAAGTGATAAGGCCGCTGCTTATCAAGAGCTCGGGCGTGTTTACGGCTCTGTAATTGATGGTGAAGATAATGAAATCGCGCGCCTTGTAACCTTGGTTTGCCTTCTGAAAACCACTTTTGGCGCGCGTTTCTTTTGGTGCGGATTTTATCTTTGTGATCCCAACAAGGAAGACGAGCTAGTGATTGGCCCATATCAAGGAACCATGGGCTGCCTGCGTATTCCTTTTGGTAAAGGTGTTTGTGGCAAGGCCGCGCGTGAAGCAAAAACCCAAATCATTGATGATGTTCATGCCTTTGCTGACCATATTGCATGCGATGCCAATTCTAATTCAGAAATTGTGGTCCCAATATTCAAAAGTGGCAAATTATTTGGCGTTCTTGATATAGATTCAACTGAATTCTCGGCTTTTGATAATGATGACAAAATTGGGCTTGAGGCGCTTTGCGCACAGGTTTTTAAAAATGTCTAAAGCAAAAACGACCGCCGCAACACTTGCCCTTTCCAAAGCCGGAATAAAATTCACCCCCTACCCTTATGAATATGAAAGTGGGGTTGATAAAATTGGGGTTCATGCGGCATTGGCAATTGGCAAACCCGAAGAACAGGTTTTTAAAACCCTCGTGGTTCTTGCTGATAATGTTCCGGTTTGTGCGATAATCCCCTCACACAAAAATGTGGCGATGAAAAAACTTGCAGCGGCATGCGGTGCAAAACATGCGCAAATGATTAATCCGCATGACGCCGAACGTATAACTGGCTTTAAAGTTGGCGGCATTAGCCCCTTTGGACAGAAAAAGAAACTCCGCAGCTTTATAGATAAAAGCGCCTTAGATTTTGAAGAAATCTATATAAATGGCGGCGCAAGGGGCCTTCTAATCGGCATGCGACCAAATGACGCACTATCAGTAATTGCTACCGAAGCCATTGATATTACGCAATAATATATCGCGCGCCCAAAGCGAACAATATTCTAATATTATGAAACATGCCTATTGTAACCATAAATTAAGGAGAATCGTGCATTCCTAATCGGTAATGAATAGTTTTTTATTTACTAATAAAACAACAATAATCGACGAGGATATCGCTCTTTCAACCACACTTGAGGAGCCTGACTTTGTTTCATTAATTGAATTAGGGCGCAAGATATTCAAAACGCCTTATGTGTATATTACGCGTTTTAATGGCGACACACTTACCGTTACCTCCCATATTGAGTTTAGGGACGTTGATATTCCCAGAAATCTGACATTTTGTAACACAACAATTGCCAGAAAAGATACCTATGTCGTATTCGATGCCAAAAACGATGATAGTTTCAAAGATAATCCATATGTAATCAATAATTTAAAATATCGTTTTTATGCCGGCACACCAATATTCTTTCCCGATGGAAGCATATTTGGAACGTTTTGTATTTTTGATACCGAGACACGGGATTTTAGTGATTCACATAAACGTATGCTAAAGCTTTTGGCATCGCAAACCGCATCATTTCTAAAACTGCATGACATTGCAAAAAATTATGAAACCACAGCCAAACAATTAATAATTGCAAATTCAGAAGCCCTTGCCTCTGATGCGGTTTTAAAAACCATGCATGACGGGGTATTGGTTCATGATAAAGATGGAAAGATCGTATCTTGTAACCCCGCAGCGCTTCGAATCTTGCGACTTGAAAAGTCAGAATTGATAAATGCCAATGGTCTGAATGAAAATTGGAAAATTTTTGACGAAGACAACAACCAATTGGGTTGGCAGCAACTTCCGCCGCTTGTTGCCCTAAAATCTAGGCAATTGGTGGAAAATAATATTGTTGGCCTCGACATGTTAAATGGCGATAGAATATGGCTAAAAGTTTCATCAACCCCTTTGTTTCAAGAGGGGAATAAAGCGCCAGTTAAAATCGTAACCTCATTTACTGATATAACTGATTCCAAAAACTATAATGATAATTTGCAAAAGCTTGCCAAAATTGCCGACGATGCCAATCAGTCAAAATCAACATTCCTTGCAAATGTATCGCATGAAATACGCACCCCATTAAACGGCGTTGTGGGAATTGCCGATGCCTTATCAAACACAAGTCTTGATCCCAAACAACGGGATATGGTGGAATTAATCAAGTCAGCTGGAAAAACCTTGGGCTTGTTATTGAATGATGTTTTGGATCACGCAAAAATTGAAGCCGGTCAATTAACGTTAGAAAACCTTCCGATTGATGTTAAAGAGGTTATTACGGCGGCGGCATTGCTTGTTAAATTCCAGGCCGACACCAAAGATATAGGGTTTGAGCTTTCATTTACCCCAAGAATGCACTTAAATTATTATGGCGATATGGTTCGGATTAGACAAATCATAACCAACCTTGCGTCAAATGCCGTAAAATTCACTAGCCACGGCAAAGTTTCTATTAATGTTGAGCCATTTAATAATATTAATGGGCTGGACGCGGCACAAGGCATTAAAATAACTGTTACCGATACGGGGATTGGTATCAAACAAAGTGATTTGGACAATTTGTTTAATCGCTACACACAGGCCGATAATACCATCACCCGCAAATATGGTGGCACTGGCTTAGGGCTTTCTATTTCAAAAGATTTGTTGGATTTAATGGGTGGGCAAATCCATGTTAGCTCTCAAATCGGCATTGGTTCAACATTTATTGCGACTATTCCACTTGCGCCTTATACGGAACAAGAAACAATCACAAATGAATTAGCCAATAAACCATTACCAGAAAAAGACATGTATTACCGTGTCTTATTAGCCGAAGACCACGCCGTAAACCAAAAAGTATTCGCAATTATAACTGAACCATTTGGCTTTGAAACCACGGTTGTTTCAAATGGCCGGGATGCATTAGAGGCCGTGAAAAAACAAAAGTTTGATTTGGTTTTCATGGATATTAAAATGCCCATACTTGATGGTATCGAGGCGACAAAGGCAATCAGAGAATATGAGCATCACAATAATCTAAGTCATACTGATATTGTCATGCTTAGTGCGAATACTGAAAGCAGTTATTCTGATTTGGCAACATCCGCAGGGGCAGATTATTTCCTTGGAAAACCCATAGAAATTCAGGCAATTATCGATCTCTTGCAACAGATTGAAGATAACGAACACTCATCCGACACTAAAAAACTATCGGATTATAATTCAACCATTTGCAAATAAGATTTTGAATTACGCATTAATTGTTCAAATAAATTAAGGTGGGAATTCCAAAATTGCTCTGCACGTTCGGCCTGACCTTTTTCGATAAAGTGAACCAATATTTCGTGTGCCTTTATTGCCTTTTCCAAAGTGTCTTTATCGGTGTTTAAGACAACAGTTGCATAATGGTCGCCATATATTTTATTCAGCATAGAAATTATCAATTGTGCCGATTTATTGCCACTCAATGCAATTAAGGCGGCATGAAATTCATTGGAATAGCGAACAATGGCTTCAAAGTCATTCATCAAAAGCGCCTCATTTTCGCGCCTTATGATATTGTTCAAAATTATCGGCGCCTTGTCAGAGGCATTATTCGCAACTTCTTTTACAATTGCCGGCTCAATCAAGGTGCGGCAGTGATAGGCATCGGCAACAGTTGCCCCCTGTGTACGTAATAAAAGCGCCATATAACGTGCTGGTAAATCAACTTGTGGAGCGCGCACTTTTACCGAGCGTGCACCGCGAACAATTTGCAACAATCCCTCTGCCTCAAGGATGCGCAACGCCTCACGTATTGAAGGACGCGACGCATTATATTGTTCGATTAAAGTTGCTTCAGAGCCAAGATCTTCGCCGTCTTTTAGCGCGCCATCGGCAATTTTCTGGCGAATTAATGCCGCAACTTTTTCAGATAATTTGGCAGCACCCTGTCCATCCATTTTGCGCGTTTTTCCTCAACCAAGTAGTATTTAAATCTATTATTTAGTTATATATATATCTTTAGCAAAACTCTAAAAAACTGCAAGACGTCAGGACAGCAAATATTAATCCGCGCTATTGTTAATACTCATTGCCCTGACGAATTTCTTACTATTTTTTAGCTTTTTTTGGCATTGCCGGTGGGGCAATTTTTTTAACTGCCTGTACTTCAATTTCTACCAACATCCCCTCACCTGCTAATGCAGCAACTTGAGTGGTTACACGTGATGGTTTATTTGGCTGTTCAGCAGTTCCAAAATATTTTTTGTATGATTTCATCATGCCGCCAAAATCTAGTTTGCCACCTAATGCTGGGTCGCCGACTAAATAAACACGCATCATAACAATATCACCAAGCCCCAAACCTTCTGCGGCAAGCGCATCTTTAATACGCAAAATCACGCCTTCGGTCTGTACCTCTGTCGAACCACCAAAAACTGCCGCAGTACCTGCAGGGGCAGTTTTATCAACCACCGGCGGCACAAGACCACTTACGTAATAAGTGGTGTAGCCCGGTGGCACGGTTACAACCGTTGAAATTGGCGATTCCGCAGGACCAGTTCGTTTAACTTCCTGGGCTTGCGCACCACTTGCCATTAACAAGCCAAATGATAACGCACTAATTATAAGTTTTTTCATAAGTTTCTCCTTATCAACGCACGTGAATTAATGCGCCTGAAGTGATTGTGATTTTTGCTGTCCGCCTTTGCGTTGCTTATTTACGAAATCTGGTTTTATGCCAGAAGCATGGTTACCATGATTGGCACGCAAATATGTTAAGATCATTGCAAGGTCGCTATCAGACAAATCGCCTTTAAATGATGGCATACCTGCACGGCCATTAAGCACGGTTTTTACCAACACATCTGGGCTTCCTTGCACCAATTTATTTTTGGCAAGCGCCGGAAATGCGCCTGGAACCCCTTGTGCATTTGATTGGTGGCACGCCGAACAATTTTCCATGAATAATGCGCGACCATCAGCCTTTGCTACGCCGCCAGAAATTAAACTTAATGACAAAATTGCCATTAGATAAACAACACCATATTTATTTTTAAACATTATGCTTTCACCCTTTTGTGGATTTTTTCAATTTGTTGCCATGCGGATTCAATTGCACCTGCTTGCCAACCACCGAGATAAGTTAAATGTTCGCCCGCCAAATAGATTCTTCCATCCGGGTCACAAAGTTTCGGATATGCTTCTTTACGTGCTTCATCACTCCAGACAGCCCAACCGCCAAGATTGTCCTTGTCCAAATGCCAGCAGAATGAGAATGCATTTTCAAAACTTGATTTATATTCTGGGAAGATTTTTTGTCCGCCTTCAAGGGCAAATGCCGCGCGATCTGCCGGTGATTTGGCACTTATCTTTGCCGCCTCACCGCCAAAGGAATAATAACCCAAAAGCACACCTTTTTCGCCTTGGAAGCCGTATGAAGGCAAAGAAATTGTGCGAATACCCGGAATATCATTATAAACATGGCCGCCATAAATACGGTACTTATCTTCCCAAAAGCGGTTCGACATTTGCAAACCAATTTTATTTACCGGCGCATAGGCAACCTTTAACATTGCGTCTTTGAAAGCTGGTGAGACCTGTAAATCAATGCCGTTCAAAACTGAAATCGGAATTGTACAAATGCAATAATCGGCAGTTGTCGTGCCTTTTACCCCATTTCCGTCAACCCAAGAAACTGTAACACCGTTTGCATCTTGGGCAATTTTTTTAACCGAGGTTGAATATTGAATTAAATCGCCAAGATTTTTGACAAAGCCTTTAGCAATCTGATCCATACCGCCAATTGGTTGGAACATTACTCTTTGTTGTTCATAATCAGAAACAGATTGCAAAACTGACCATGCTTTTGAACCCAATAAATCAGACATCGCATATGGTTTCGATGGAACACCCGGTCCCGGATTTGTGCCCGGCCCTGGATCAACCTCATAACCACGTCCATTGGTTCCTTCATATGATAATGTATCGGCATTAAGCCAACCTTCACCAATCAAATAAGCAATAAATTTATCTTTATCCGCCGCAGAGAATGGTAGGTTTAACGCACCTGATTTTGATGCTTTTGCCAAAATTTCAGAAGTATAACCACGAACATCTGCCGCAACTTTACCTTTACGAAGTGGTTTTCCTGCTAATGGTCCTGTGCCGCCTTCGAAATAGACAAATGAATTATCATTGTCATTATTGAACAATTGCAAAGGAACATTGAATTTTTTGGTATAATAAAGGGTTGAATGATGGTGATATGGTATCCGCCACGGTCCATTGTTTAGATAGTGCCCCTCATCAAACTCGCAAGTTTGTGAATACCCCATCAAATCAGTATATTTAAAACCTTTTCGCGCGGTCTGACAGCGACCACCAGCAAAAGAACGGGTTTCAATAACTTTACAATCATAGCCGGCTTTTGACATCTCATAAGCGGCCGTCAAACCGGCAAGGCCCGCCCCAAGAATGACAATTTTCTTTCCATTACCACCACTAATATCAGGTGGAGTACTATATTGGGATTCAATCCCTAAACCCAACGCGTCCATGCCAGCAAGTGCAAGTGAAATTCCACCGATTGCAGCCAGACCTTCTATAAAACTTCTACGTGAAGTTATTGATTTTGAAAAAATATTTTCAGACATGATTTTCCCCATTGTCCTGTAAAGATTTGTTGCGGGGGCAGAACCCCCGCAAACGAGTACGAACTCAATTAAAATTTCACAGAAAGTTTTGAGTAATAATATCCACCATTAATTCCATAAGGAGAGTTGGTTGGATAATGGGTTACGTAACCAGAGCTTTTTCTTGCGTAACGGATTGCACGATAACCTGCTGGTTGCTCGTCTGGATATTCGTTAAACAAATTATTTGCGCCAACGCTTAAGGTAACATTGTCAGTTAGGTTATATGATAAATCCAAATCGACAATTGCCTTGGCACCTGGTTTAATTTCCCACCATTGTCCGGCATAATTCACGTCATATTGTGAATCGCCATAATAGGAGACTTTAACATTTGTCTGCAACTTGCCATAAGTCCACAAACCACCAAGAATAAATTTATATTTCGGTGTTGCAGTCTCTAGGTAAGAAATTGTTTCTTTACTAAACAATTCCATACCAGGGATTCCAGGGAAGCTGTGAACTTTGTCAACTTCGGTTTTGTTGTAATTGGCGCTAAACGTCCAATCAATTTTACCAAATTTGTCTAAATCAGTGCTTGTGGTGGCAAGAATGTCGATGCCTTTAGTGGTTGTATCAACACCATTACCAAACACGTTGATACCAAGATAATCAAGACCAGAATAATCAATCACGATACCTGTGGCGTCAATCACGCTTTTAAGAGTTGGTGAAACAACTACACCGCTATCAATTGCATAAAGTGTATCAGAACCAACGATACGATCTTTCAATTTGATATAATAAGCATCAGCAGTAATAATTACGTTCGAATCAAATGGTTTCAAAACTGTACCAAAGCTTAGGTTGGTTGATTTTTCCGGCTTAAGACCGTTTGGAATACCAATTAATTTTGCCGCATTAGAGTTTGGCTGTACCTGCACGTCATATTCATCAGGTGAAACGTTGGTTGAGGTATAGAATTCCTCTGCCAATGTCGGTGCACGGAAGCCGGTGCTTACGGTACCGCGAAGTGCAAAAGCATCCGTGAAATCATAACGACCAGTTAGTTTTCCGACCGTTGCTTCACCAAAGTCGGAGAAATCTTCATAACGCAATGCGAAGTCTGTGCTTAGTTTTGCAACAGGGTTCACAGCGAAATCAACATATACCGCTTTGTTATTACGTGAATGCTTACCATCGGCAGAAGTTGGATAGCCAGGGAATGATTGCGCACCAGTTTTATAATATGATGCAGCATCACCAGATTTGATTTCATAACTTTCGTTACGATACTCAAGACCCCATGCAACGTTTAACGGCGATGCCAAGCCAACTTCAAATGATCTATCAGCATCGATTGTTGTTGCCTGTTGGGTTGTAATCAATGAGCCATCATAGAAATTTGACGGTGTCCAGCCAAAGTCAGTGTAGAATGAAATGTTTGCAGAATCACGAGTGTAAATCTCTTCATCATCGCGTCCAGCACTTGTTGAAACATCAAAGTCCCATCCCATTGCTTTGAATTGCGAACCAAAAGTAAATTGGTAATCATCTTCATACAAAACTTCGCGTGGTTGGAAGCCAAATGGGAAAACATATGCACCCGATGAAGTCACAACCCGATCTGGTGTCCGCCAGTTTTCATAAGCCGATGCATATTTATGACCGTAAGACATATTTGTATAGAATTTCAAATCATCGCTTACATCATAACCCGCTGAAAGCATTGCAACATTCAAACGATATTGCGCATCACCAATAACGTGGTTCAAATATGGATATTCATCCGCATATTTAAGATTCGGATACTTTAGGCTGCCATCAGAATTTGTAGCGTAAACACGTGGATCAAGGTCGCCGCGATTTGAATAGTCATGCCATTTTGATTCCAAGGTTAGGTTCATATACGCTTTTTCAATTGGCGTAAAACCCATGTTTAATGATACAGCGCCGGTTTGGCCGCCGCCATCCATATATTGACCACCACTAATATTTAATAAACCACCATCACCCTTCTTTTTGGTAATTATATTAATTACGCCGGCAATGGCATCAGAACCATATTGCGCCGCCGCACCATCTTGTAGGATTTCAACCCGACCAACCGATGCCATTGGAATAAAGCTCCAATCGGTGGTTGCCGCACCCTGATATGCACCACCAAGAACCGCAAGGTTTGCAGTAGTATGACGGCGTTTGCCATCAACTAAAATCAAGGCATGGTTCGGGCTTACGCCACGCAGTTTTGCCGTTACAGTAAGGTTTGCGGTATCTGAACCGAATGCCTGAACTGTAAACGATGGCGTGTTTTGTGCCAATGCCTGCATCAAGTCAGGCTGACCAACTTTTGCCAATGCTTTGGTATCTAAAACCACGATTGGCGACGCACTATCTACGGCTTTAACTCCGCTGGTACGTGTGCCCGTTACGATTACTGCGCTTTCAACTGGTGCTAGTTCTGTTGTTGCTGCTGCCACTGTTGTTTCATCATTTGCCATTGCAAAAGACGGTGCTACGCACGCCAGTGCCAGAAGTGATACTGCTGTAAAATAATTAGATTTTTTTGTATTCAACATATTAAGACTCCCCAAGGTTTTAAGGTAAGGAGCCCCTTCGTATGTTTCCCCAATAGTATTTGGTGTCTTGAAAGATAGGTTTTACTCTATCCAACCGCCCACACACAGATTGGATTTATGCTGCAATCGCTTTCAATAAAAATTCAAAAAGTTTTGACAAAAATATTTCACATGCTCATTTTTGTCGCGTTAATGACATAAAATTTATTTTCTTGCATACAAAGCAAGCATAACCAGAATAAGATTTTATATGCGCGCCGCAAACAGGTGATTTATTCTAGCTGATTTTAAAGCCACCAAAGATAGTGTGGTTTTTATAAGTCATTTCAGATTACAAACTCTAATCTACGAATCAACAACCACTTTTAAGAGTTCACTTGGATTTTCAACCAAAATATGTGCGCCAGCATTGCTTAATTCTTCTTCTTTGCCATAGCCCCACAATACGCCAATGCCATTAATTCCATTTTTGCGGGCAGCAATAATGTCATGCTCACGGTCGCCAATCATTATTGTTTCGCTTTTGTTTAGGTCATGGGTATCGATTATGTGCCCAACCAACTCTGCTTTATCATCAAATTTGCCATCAAGGTGCGAACCGTAAATTTCGGTAAAATATCCTTCAAGGTTAAATTGTTCGATATTTTGCCTTGCAAATGGAATATTTTTGGCGGTGCAAATAAATAGTTGGTGTCCAGTGTCATTTAATTGCGCAATAATATCCGCAATCCCATCATATAAAACCGCTTCTTTTAAACCACCTTGGGCGTGAAATTCGCGGTATTTTGCAACCGCTTCTTCGACCATTTCTTCGGGAAGAATTGTGGCAAAACTTTTCCTTAAAGGTGGGCCAACCACCCAGCTCATATCAAGCGTAATTTTATCCTCATGGCCCAAAGCAACCAATGCTTTTGAATATGATTTTATAATCCCATCACCTGGGTCGATGATTGTTCCGTCTAAATCAAAAAGGATGTTCATATTAATTCTTGTAAATTAGCTTTTAGTTTTTCGGTCAATGCGCTTGCCCGACCACCGACAACATTGACCATAGTCAAAGTTGAAAGGCCAACCGCCTTCCCTTCTTGAACGGCAAGTTGATATAATTCAAATGATGAATTGCCAACTTTTGAAACTTTTACATAAATTTCAACTGGGGCGGGCCAAAAACATTCCGCCAAATAATCAACCTTATTGGTAACGACCATAAGCACATTTTCACCCGAAAATTCAGCGCCATATTGGATTAAAAACCTTGCACGCGCATCCTCTATCATCTGCACTAATGCAGTATTAGAAACGTGTTGCGCAACATTTAGATCGGTAAATCTGGTTGGTACGTCAACTTTGTATGGATAATTAGCGGGGTTTAATATTTCGGGGTCTGGTCTTGGCATTATATGATTCCGTTTTGGGTTTAGTAGTTCAACAAGCAAATTTTCGCAAACAAAAAAGGGCGCGAAACCGCGCCCTTTTGATATTCATTTCGAATTGGTTGGAATTAATCATCCAAACCTTCTGGCAATGCCTCTTCTTCGGTGTGGCGTTCATCAGAAATTGCGTTGGCATCTTGATGCGCCGCAATTGCTTTAAGACGACGAAGCGCGCCACCAGTACCAGCAGGGATAAGACGACCAACGATGATATTCTCTTTAAGACCATCAAGAGGGTCAACTTTACCATTAACTGATGCATCGGTAAGAACACGAGTTGTCTCTTGGAACGATGCCGCAGAGAAGAATGAACGAGTTTGAAGAGATGCTTTGGTAATACCCAACAATACTGGTGAAGCAGTAGCAGGTTTAAGACCAAGTTCTTCAATACGTTTATTTTCATCAACAAGATCGATTTCGTCAACCGCATCGCCTTTGATAAAGTCGGTATCGCCGGCATCGGTGATTTCAACGCGTTGCAACATCTGACGTACGATAACTTCGATGTGCTTGTCGTTGATGACCACACCTTGAAGACGGTAAACTTTTTGAACCTCTTCAACAAGGTATTCAGCCAATGCCTCAACGCCTTGAACCGCAAGAATATCTTGTGGTGCAGGGTTGCCCGCAAGGATGTGTTCACCGCGTTTAATCCAGTCACCATCTTGAACCGGAAGGTGTTTACCTTTTGGAATCATGTATTCCACAGGCTCGATAGTTTCATCATCAGGAACGATACGAATGCGGCGTTTGTTTTTGTAGTCTTTACCAAACTCAACGCGACCATCGATTTCCGCGATAATTGCGTGGTCTTTAGGACGACGTGCTTCAAACAATTCAGCAACGCGTGGAAGACCACCCGTAATATCGCGTGATGTAACACCACCAGCAGCAACACGGGCAAGTGTATCACCACCTGCAACCAATGAACCATCAGCAACAGAAAGGGTTGCACCAATTGGCAATGAATAGCGTGCTTCTTTACCATTTGGAAGTTTAACCGGCTCACCGCTATCGTCAAGAATTACGATAGACGGACGAAGGTCGGCATGAACTTTTGAACCACCGCGCCAGTCGATAACAACTTTTGAAGAAATACCAGTGTTTTCGTCAAGTTCGTCACGAGCAGAAACACCATCAATCAAGTCTTCAAGTTTTGCATGACCTGCAATCTCTGAAATGATTGGTGTTGCATACGGATCCCAATCAGCCAGACGATCGCCACGTTCGATTTTTTGACCATCTTTAACGCGAATACGGCTACCAAATGGAAGTTTAAGCGATTGACGGGTTTTGCCATCCGCATCCACAACAGACACAGACATTGAACGACCCATACAGATAATTTCGCCATTTTCACGGGTAATAGTTGCCGCGTTCTGGTATTTGATTTTACCAGACAAGCCAGCATCCATAGACGAGTTGTTAACAACCGATGCCGCACCACCGATGTGGAACGTACGCATTGTAAGCTGTGTACCAGGCTCACCGATTGATTGCGCCGCAATAACACCAACTGCCTCACCCATATTAACGCGGGTGTTACGTGCAAGGTCACGACCATAGCAAGTACCACAAACGCCGTTACGAGTTTCGCAAGTTAATGGAGAGCGAACTTTAACCGATTGAACACCCGCTTTGTCAATTGCCGCAGCAATATCTTCATCGCAATATGTATCACGCGCATAAAGAACTTCTTGAGTTTCCGGATCAACCGCATCTTCGGCAAGAACACGACCCAAAATACGTTGTTCAAGAGATACGATAACGTCCGCACCCTCGATAACAGGTTTAAGTTCGATACCATGTGCAGTGCCGCAATCTTCCTCGGTGATGATGCAATCTTGGGCAACGTCAACCAAACGACGGGTCAAGTAACCAGAGTTTGCTGTTTTCAACGCGGTATCGGCAAGACCTTTACGCGCACCGTGGGTAGAGTTGAAGTACTCAAGAACCGATAGGCCTTCTTTAAAGTTAGAAATAATCGGGGTTTCGATGATTTCGCCAGATGGTTTCGCCATCAAACCACGCATACCACCCAACTGCTTCATTTGGTTTTTAGAACCCCTCGCACCAGAGTGAGCCATCATATAAACCGAGTTAAGCTGTTGTGAACCGTCACGAGCTTTGATTGGTTTTGCGATTTCTTCCATCATCGCATCCGCAACGCGGTCAGTACATTTTGACCAAACGTCAACTACTTTGTTGTATTTCTCGCCTTTGGTGATTTGACCATCAGCATATTGAGTTTCGTATTCGTTTACTTCTTTACGTGCTGCCTCAACCAATTCTTCTTTGGCTTTTGGAACAACCATATCGGCCATACCGAAAGAAATACCCGCTTCAAACGCTTTGGCAAAACCAAGGTTTTTCAAACGGTCAGCGAATATAACAGTCGCTTTTTGACCACAGTAACGATAAACGCGACCGATAAGGTTTGCGATCTCTTTTTTGGTCAAAACGATGTTACAGATTTCAGGCTGTAATTTAGGGTGACGCGGCAACAAATCCACAATCATGAAACGACCAGGAGTGGTTTCAATAACGCGGGTGATGTCATTGCCATTTTCGTCAACACCGTGCCAACGAACGCGAACTTTGGTGTGAACGTTTACTTGTTTTGCATCCAAAGCGGCCTCAATTTCACCCATGTTTACGAATGCGCGACCTTCACCAGGCTCACCTTCACGAACGGTTGAGATGTTATAAAGACCCAAAACGATATCCTGTGATGGTTCGATGATTGGACGACCATTCGCAGGAGAAAGAATGTTGTTGGTTGACATCATCAATACGCGGGCTTCAAGCTGTGCCTCGATTGATAATGGAACGTGAACCGCCATTTGGTCACCGTCGAAGTCGGCGTTAAATGCGGTACAAACCAACGGGTGAAGCTGAATTGCTTTACCTTCAATAAGTTTTGGTTCGAACGCCTGAATACCAAGTCTGTGTAGAGTTGGTGCGCGGTTAAGCATTACAGGGTGTTCGCGGATAACTTCATCAAGGATATCCCAAACTTCTGGCTTTTCTTTCTCAACAAGTTTTTTCGCTTGTTTAACGGTTGCAGAAAGACCTTTTGCTTCAAGGCGTTGGTAGATGAATGGTTTGAACAATTCCAAAGCCATTTTCTTTGGAAGTCCGCATTCATGCAATTTCAAATCTGGACCAACGGTAATAACCGAACGACCAGAATAATCCACGCGTTTACCCAACAAGTTCTGACGGAAACGACCTTGTTTACCTTTAAGCATGTCTGCCAAAGATTTAAGAGGGCGTTTGTTTGCACCAGTAATAACGCGACCACGACGACCGTTATCAAACAATGCGTCAACCGCTTCTTGAAGCATACGCTTCTCGTTACGGATGATGATGTCCGGTGAACGTAGGTCGATAAGGCGTTTTAGACGGTTGTTACGGTTGATAACGCGGCGATACAAATCGTTCAAATCTGATGTCGCGAAACGACCACCTTCAAGTGGAACAAGTGGACGAAGTTCAGGAGGAATAACCGGAACAATTGTCATAACCATCCATTCAGGACGGTTACCAGACATCATAAACGCTTCGATAAGTTTCAAACGTTTTGCAAGTTTTTTAGGCTTAAGTTCAGTTGTACAAGCCGCGATTTCTTCACGAAGATTTTTCGCAGTTTGTTCAAGATCGATTGAAGCAAGCATTTGGCGAATAACTTCGGCACCGATACCAACAGTGAAGCTATCTTCACCATATTGGTCTTGGGCATCGAACAATTCATGCTCGTCAATAAGTTGTTTTTCAGTGAATGGCGTGATGCCTGGTTCAACAACGATATATTTTTCAAAATAAAGAACGCGCTCAACATCTTTTAGTGTCATATCAAGCATTGTTGAAATACGGCTAGGCAGTGATTTCAAATACCAAATATGTGCAACCGGTGCAGCAAGTTCGATGTGGCCCATACGTTCGCGGCGAACGCGTTGCAATGTTACTTCAACACCGCATTTTTCGCAGGTTAGACCTTTGTGTTTGATACGTTTATATTTACCGCACAAACATTCATAATCTTTCATAGGCCCGAAAATACGTGCGCAGAAAAGACCGTCTTTCTCTGGTTTGAAAGTACGATAGTTAATAGTTTCAGGTTTCTTAACCTCACCTTTTGACCAAGACAAAATCTGCTCAGGCGCGGCAAGAGAGATACGAATTGAGTCAAATTGTGGCGGCAATTCCGATGGGATGCCAAAGCGGTTAGTTACATGTTGGTTCATTACCAATAGCTCCTTAAAGCCTTAAAAAATTTTGGGTTCAATTACCCGTGAAAACCTTTGTTGGTGGCGGTTGCCCGCCACCAGTTTAAATTAGATGCTCAAATCGTCTTCGTAATTGTCAAGCGGCGCTTCGGTAAGGTCGATATTAAGACCAAGTGAACGCATCTCTTTAACAAGAACGTTGAATGATTCAGGGATACCGGCATCAAATTTGTCATCACCACGGGTGATTGCTTCATAAACCTTGGTACGTCCGGCAACGTCATCCGATTTAACGGTCAACATTTCTTGAAGTGTATAAGCAGCACCATAAGCCTCAAGCGCCCAGACCTCCATCTCACCGAACCTTTGACCACCAAATTGCGCCTTACCACCAAGCGGCTGCTGGGTAACAAGTGAATATGGACCAATTGAACGGGCGTGGATTTTATCGTCAACAAGGTGGTGAAGTTTAAGCATGTAGATGATACCAACAGTAACATCACGTGCAAACGGTTCGCCAGTTCTGCCGTCGAATAGGGTTGATTGACCATTCTCTTTATTACCAGTTTTATTTAGGTAATAACGAATGTCGCTTTCTTTAGCACCATCAAACACCGGTGTAGCAATCGGAACGCCGTTTCCAAGGTTTTGACCCAAAGTGATCAATTCCTCATCAGATTCTGGAAGTTCCTGATTTTCACCGTAAATGTCTTTTAGTTTTGCGATATATTTATCTTTCTCGCCCGCACGTTGGTATGCTTCTAATGCTTCGGTAACTTGCTTACCAAGACCAGAACACGCCCAACCAAGGTGGGTTTCAAGAATCTGTCCAACGTTCATACGCGAAGGCACGCCCAGTGGGTTTAGAACGATATCAACCGCAGTACCATCTTCAAGGAATGGCATATCTTCGATTGGCGAAATGCGTGAGATAACACCCTTGTTACCATGGCGACCCGCCATTTTATCACCCGGTTGAAGTTTACGTTTAACCGCAACGAAAACTTTAACCACTTTCATAACACCTGGAAGAAGGTCATCACCTTGACGGCACTTTTCAACTTTATCTTCAAAGCGGCTGTCAAGTTCACGTTTAGAAGTTTCATAACGTGATTTAATTGCTTCGATTTCGCTCATAACTGCTTCATCAGCAAGCGCAAACTGCCACCATTGACCTTTTGAGTATTGAACAAGTGTGTCGTCAGTAATTACGCCACCAGCAAAACCTTTAGGACCTTGAACCGCTTCCTTGCCAACCAAGATTTCTTTAACGCGGCTATAAATGTTGCGTTCAAGAATTGCCAATTCGTCATCACGGTCCTTGGCAAGGTTTTCAATTTCTTCACGTTCAATTTGTTTTGCACGTTGGTCTTTTTCAACACCATGACGGTTAAATACGCGAACTTCAACAACCGTACCAGAAACACCCGGTGGAAGGCGAAGTGAGGTATCACGAACGTCAGACGCTTTTTCACCGAAAATCGCACGAAGCAATTTTTCTTCTGGTGTCATTGGGGTTTCGCCTTTTGGCGTAACTTTACCAACCAAAATATCACCAGGGTGAACTTCGGCACCAATTGCAACGATACCAGCTTCGTCAAGGTTACGAAGTGCTTCTTCACCAACGTTTGGAATATCGCGGGTGATTTCTTCAGGGCCTAATTTGGTATCGCGTGCAGACGCTTCAAATTCTTCAAGGTGGATAGAGGTGAACACGTCATCACGAACGATACGTTCAGAGATTAAAATCGAGTCCTCGAAGTTGTAACCGTTCCAAGGCATGAACGCCACAAGAACGTTACGACCAAGTGCCAATTCACCAAGGTTGGTAGAAGGACCGTCGGCAATGATGTCGCCGGCTTTAACGTTGTCACCAACTTTAACCAACGGACGTTGGTTAATACAAGTGTTTTGGTTAGAGCGTTGGAACTTCATCAAACGATAAATATCAACACCAGGTTTAGTTGGGTCAGTTTCCGCAGTTGCACGAACAACGATACGTGTACCGTCGATTTGTTCAACGATACCAGTACGACGGGCAACGATGGTTGCACCTGAATCGCGTGCCACAACCGCTTCCATACCAGTACCAACAAGTGGTGCCTCGGCTTTAACCAACGGAACGGCCTGACGTTGCATGTTTGCACCCATCAATGCGCGGTTCGCGTCATCGTTTTCAAGGAACGGAACAAGTGCCGCCGCAACCGAAACAACCTGTTTAGGAGAAACGTCCATAAGGTTGATTTCACCGCGGTGCGCCATTGTCGCCTCACCCGCTTGACGAGCTTCTACAAGTTCGTGTGCAAGTGTGCCATCAGTAGCAACTTCAGAGTTTGCCTGTGCGATTGTGTATTTTGCTTCATCAACCGCAGAAAGGTAAACCACTTCTTCTTGAAGCTTGCCTTCCTCAACTTTACGATAAGGGCTTTCGATAAAGCCATATTTGTTTACGCGCGCAAATGTCGCCAATGAGTTGATAAGACCGATGTTCGGACCCTCTGGAGTCTCAATTGGGCAGATACGACCATAGTGAGTTGGGTGAACGTCGCGCACTTCAAAGCCCGCACGCTCACGAGTAAGACCACCAGGGCCCAACGCAGAAAGACGACGTTTGTGTGTAATTTCTGAAAGTGGGTTGGTTTGGTCCATAAATTGTGAAAGCTGTGATGAACCAAAGAATTCACGAACCGATGC